>Ga0194053_10000007_pt1 | contig 167537 bp, 147 predicted proteins | sample SepL228m_MetaG_FD_161684 | JGI IMG/M metagenome (GOLD analysis project Ga0194053, IMG submission 161684) | Anoxic zone freshwater microbial communities from boreal shield lake in IISD Experimental Lakes Area, Ontario, Canada - Sep2016-L227-8m | ecosystem: Environmental > Aquatic > Freshwater...
TATAAATCACCTCCTCTCTAGATTGGTGATTTATATTATATCACCGAGGGCTACGCCATCAAACGCACACGCCGGCTAAAGCCGGCGGTTTTTCCTTTAATAAAAAACGCTATTACAAAATAGCGTTTTATTTTTTATACAACTTTGGCCATCACGGTTACAAAGCCATCCAACAGCGCTTCGGCCTCGACCTCCTGGCCGGCTGGCAACAATGTTTGTAAATGAGGCAATAGTTTTTCTTGCATCAGTTTCAACAAATCTTTGCAGGCCTTGGTGGGGCCGGTCATCGAGAAAGGCGAATCAATCTTGCCCAGCAAATCATTATTGAACAAAAACATCAGATGATCCAGATAACGCAGAGCGTCATAGAAGGCGGCCGTCGCGCTGCGATCAATATAATACCGCCGTTCCAGCTTTTGCAATTCCTCAACCGAAAGCTCGGCGCCAAACAAACTGTTGTGTGCGAAATCAGGCTGCTTTAATTCTTGCAAATATTTACTGATCTTAATGTGGAACTCCTTGACCTTCAGGCTTCGTCTGGCTACCGCATAGGTAAACCAATACAATATCTTGGCTCGATCCAGCTCTTGTTCGGACAAACGAGCCAGCTCGCAAGCGATACCATAGCTGATCACCGACTCAAAAACCGCTTTGCGAATATTGTCAGGCAGATTGGAAAACCGCACTGCCTTTCGAATCACTTCCGGATTGCGGCCAACCGATTTAGCAAATTTAGCCACTGCCAGCTTGCCGCCCATAGCCGCCCGCTTCATACGATAATACTTGTCATAAAAATCAGCTTCTTCGTGAGCCGGAATCGGCGCCTGATGATTTTCTGATCCTTGAATATTAATCAACTCCAACGAGGAGGCCTCGCGATAGACCGAAGAATAGACCTGTTTCTCTTTGAGCGACTTCAAGGCACGCAATCTTCTTTCGCCGGATATCAATACCAGATAATGATTTTTATAAGTCTGCAAATCAACCAGTTTCAAGCCAGAATGCCAGACATCGTTAATATTGTCCAGATGCACTTGGCAATCATTCTCGGTAAAAACGGCTACCGAAATCGGATGAATCAAGCCAATCTTCCGGATATCCTCAGCCAAAGTTTCAATCTCGGCAAAGGTCTTGCGCGGTTGCGGCAGAACATTGATTTTGCCAATCGGCAACCAATCATGTTCCACTTTGTGTTTTTTAATTCCCATTGTTGCCTCTCAGCATTTTGTTAATAAAAAGAACTTTATCGATAATACTTAAACAATCACAAGAATCTGTCAACATCAAAAAAGACTCCCAAAAACGGGAGTCTTTCGCCTAAAATAAATTTATTTGGTAAAAGCTAAAGAAGAGACAACGCTATTAACAGTATCCTGCGGAGCGCCCAGATTTCCAACTGCGATCCACAACGTGTCAGATGCCTTGACCCAGACCTGGTCATACTCGGTTAATGCGCCGCCTGCTTCAGTCAAAGTTATTTTATAAGCCTCTTTGCCCCCAACGGTCAAAGGGCTGAGATTCTTATAATCAACATCCGCCTTCTTGCTTAGCTTGGCTTCCAGATATTCCGGCAAAGTCTTGCGCATTTTCGGATTGGCATATTTAACCAACACAACCTTCTTGTCACCGGAAGTCAGCAGCAAAGTCGGACTGGTCGAAGTGGCGTCAACGGCAACTTTCCAGCCGCCTGGATATTTAAAAGATACACCCAGCTTAGCATCGACGTATTGCTGTAATTCAGCCTCGGCTTTTTGCTGGTCTGATTTGATGGCCCTAATTAAATGCAAGTTTAGCGTGTTAGTATCCACATCAGGCCAATTGCTGCTGGCCAGATAAGCGAAAACCGAACCGGTTAAACCGATAACCAGCACCGCAAAAAGAATTGTAAGCTTTGTTTCGATGTTCATATTTTTATCTCCATATTAAAAATTTTAGGATTATCCACATTATACCATTTTTAACAAAAGAGGAAAAGACCCTATGCAACTTTTAATTACGAAGGCTTGCGGCTATACTCGCAACCGCAATATTTCTGGCGATAAAGGCCCAATTGCTTGGAAGCTTTGATGGAATCCTGGTAACCGCTGCCGGCGCCGAAATTGACATCCAAGAACTTAGCGCCTGTTTCTTCTTCCAGCTGATGGCCTATATCCATAATAGCAGTACGATTCTTGTAAGGGCTGGTAGTCAGGCTGGTGGCGAAATAATCATAACCGTAGCGCTTGGCCGCGATGGCTGTCTCGCTCATCCGATAACGGTAGCATAGCAGGCAGCGGCTGCCGCGCTCGGGGGCTGTCTCATGGCCTGCCACCAGCTTGAGCCAATCATCGTGAGCATAAGTTGACTTGACCAATATTAAACCATAAAAATTTGCCAATTTCTTAGCCGCCTTATAACGCAGAGAGTATTCCTCCGGCGTGTCCAAATTTGAATTAGCAAAAAGCAAAGCCGGAAAATAGTCCCGCTTCAAACTGCGCATCACGCCCGCCGCACAAGGACCGCAACACAGATGCACCAGCAAGCTCGGCTTCCGCTCGCGCTGCCAATAGATTAGCGCAACAGCCAAGATGATGCCGGCAAAGCTGGCAATCAGATCAACAGTCGACATGCCGCGGCCCGGCACGAACTGCTGATAGTATTCGGTGCCATAGGCATAGGCCGCAACCAACACGCAAGGCCAGACTATCCGCGCCCAACGCCGATGCCAGAATACCTTAAAGATGCGCCAGGTAAGCAAAGTCATAATGCCGAAAATCAAGATGTGGATCAGCTTGTCAATATAATGATCGGAATTGCCGGGCAAGGCGATATAGGGCAACCGGCTTTCCATCAAGAACCAGATTACCCACAGCCAGACAGCAGCCACAGCCGACTTGAAAGCCAGATTGTGCCAGATTTTTTGTAATAGTATTTTTTTAGTCATGTTATAAAACAAGGCTACAATAGTAGCCTTAGATAATTAATGGAAGTAATAAACACGACTCTGGAATTTCTGTAGAAATTCTAACTGCCGGGCATCAACAAAGCCGCCAGCCTGCTGAGTTAATTGCTTAATCAAATCGGACATTTCATCATCGAAATCATCATTAGTAAAGTTCCGCGCCGGCTGGTCCAAGCGATTTTCTCCCACCAAAACCAAAAAAGACGCTGAGACATCTTCGTTTATTTCCATCTGTTGCAAGATATAAAGAGCAATATTGCGCAAAGTCATCCTATCCTCCCGTTAATAAAAAATATTTTCCCTTCTTGATTATTTTTATACTCTACAAATAATTAAGCTGTAAGTCAACCATACTCCTTATTATAATATATTCTAAGCCAAATATTTGCGGCCCTTAAGTTCGGGCGGCAGATATTCCTGCTGTTCCTGATAATCAAAATCAGGGCTGTATTGGTAGCCTTCGCCATAGCCCAGCTCCTTCATCAGGCTGGTGGGCGCGTTACGCAGGTGCAAGGGCACCACAATATTGCCCTTTTCCCGAGCATCGCGGGCCGCCTCGGCATAGGCCGTGTATAGTTCGTTGGACTTCTTGCACTTGGCCAGATAGACGGTTGCCTGGGCCAGATGCAGCTTGCATTCGGGCAAGCCCAAAAAGCGGCAGGCATTATAGGCGGCCACCGCCTGGTTCAGCGCCTGCGAATTGGCAAGGCCCACGTCTTCGCTGGCAAAACGCACCAAGCGCCGCGCCACATAGAGCGGATCTTCGCCGGCCTCCAGCATGCGCGCCAGCCAATAGAGCGAAGCATCGGCATCGGAACCGCGCAAAGATTTGTGCAATGCCGAGATCAGATTGTAATGATTCTCCCCGTCTTTATCATATTGCAGGCTGACCTTTTGCGCCGCCTCCTTGACCAAGTCGGTATCGATAATAGTCCCTAGTAAGGCAGTGGTCTCCAGAATATTGAGGGCGGTGCGGGCATCGCCGCCGGACAAATCGGCGATAAAGCGCAGGACGCCTTCACCGATGGTCAGGTTCGCCTTGCCCAGTCCCCGTTCGCTATCGGTGGCGGCCCGCAGCAAGATTTGCTCGATGTCCTCGGGCTTGAGGTGGTTCAAAACGATCACCCGCATGCGCGAGAGCAAGGCCGAACGGATTTCAAAGCTGGGATTTTCGGTGGTGGCGCCGATCAGGATGATTGTGCCGTTCTCCAGATGAGGCAGCAAGGCATCCTGCTGCGCCTTGTTCCAGCGATGGATCTCATCAATGAACAAAACCGTCTGCGTCTCCAGCAACTGATTATTGCGCGCCTTATCGATCACAATGCGCAGATCCTTGACGCCTTCGGTGACAGCCGAAAAGCGAATAAACTCCGCCTTGAGGGTGTGGGCGATAATCAAACCGAGCGTGGTCTTACCGGTGCCGGGCGGCCCCCAGAAAACCAAAGACGGCAACTGGCCGGCAGCCAGCGCCTTTTTCAATAGTTTGTTTTCACCGGTAATCTCCGGCTGGCCGACAAAGTCGTCGAGCGTCTGCGGACGCATCCTCTCGGCCAAAGGGGCGAATTTAGAGCTCATAATATTTCTTTTACGGGCTCATCTTAGCACGGGCACGGCAAATTGCAATCTGCTAATCCAAAGTAATCTTAACCAGCTTAAAGCGGCCGGCAGCACCGGAAACAATCTTAATCGCTTCTGCCGGCACTGCCAGCTCCTTAGCCAGCAAGCGCTGCAATTCCCGATTGGCCTTGCCCTCCTCGGGCGGCGCCTTGAGGGCTACTTTGAGGCTATCGTCAGCCAAAAAGCCGACTATCCGGCTGGCGGCGGCATTGGGCCGTGCCCGCACCGTAATGGTCAGCTTTTTTGCCTTATTTAAGGCTTTTTTTAGCTCATCTATTGACATACATTCATTTTTATGATATAATAGAGCCAATGTTCATTAACTAATATAGGAATTTTTACGATGCAGAATCATCCAGATTTCGCTGTCTTGGACTCTTTGGCCGGACAACTCAAGCAAGTAATCAGCAATGCCAATATTCTTGGCCGCCTAAATACACTGGAACGCAATCGCCGCTCTAATCAGAACTATAACACCGGCCGATACAATCAATTAGCCAAGACGCGTCTTGACTTCAAGATGTTTGGCCCGGATATTTGCGAATTGGTAGCCAAACATTATCCCGAGCTGCAAACAGTCGCATCCGACTATTACAGCAAGTATGAAAGGATAGTCAATGACTACGTGCAACAACGCATCGATAAAAACAAGGCCATCGATCTTGCTATCGCCAATCATGCCGAAGCGGCTCTTAGGAAAAAGACTAAAATCTAATAGCCGCACCACAAAGCCCCACCCTCCGCGGTGGGCTTTTTATTTGCTTGGACCGCCCAAAGCGCGCAACAGCCCTGCCAGATTGGTCGAATCGTCCACGCGGTAGCGTTTCATTTCATAGGGGCTAGCCCAATCACCTTGGCCGGTCTTAGTGTCCAAGGCGTAGAGATAGCCCGCGCGCTTGGCCGCTGCTATCACCGCCCTATCATAAATACCGTAAGGATAGCAAAGCGACAAAATCTTGATGCCAAAATCTCGCTCCAAATTAAGCTTGCTTTGAAACACTTCGGCTTGCAGTTTAGCCGGCTTTAGATGCGTTAGATCCAGATGATTGAGCGTATGCGAACCGATTTCCACCAGCCCGCTAGCCAACATTTCGGTTATCATCTCTTTAGTCAGATAATCGCTGGTGCCGATAACACTATAAATCGGATAGACGACCGCTTTCATCCGGCGCTTTTTGAGTTCAGGAAAAGCGGCAGTATAAAAATCTCGATAACCGTCGTCAAAGGTCAGGATAATTGTTTTGCTCGGCAGTCTAGGGCTGGTCGTGGCCGCGTCGGCAAAAACAGCGGTCTGATAGCCGGCGCGCTGGATCAAATCTAGCTGTGCGGCAAAATCCGCCGGGCTGACCGACAGGCGCTCGCCAATCTTGTCCTTAGGCGAATGATAATTGCGGATGTAGTGATACATCAAGATCGGCACCTTGGCATCAGGAATAGCCAAGGCAGGCTGGACGCAAACTAAGCCCAGAATAAAGATTACACCGAACAAGATTTTTTTGTTCATATTTATTTTTGTGAAAAAATAATAGCATTAGGCACATCGCGACCCGGGCCCAACATCATCTCGTCATTATAAATCACCGCGGTCGATCCGCCGCCGTCCAGATTGAGAGCGAAATCGACGCCCAGGGCGACCAGCACTTCACCCAAATCCGGCACTGTGGCATTGCGCACGCTGACAATCCACAACTCACCCTTGCTGCCGGGGCGGGCCACGTAAGCCAAGGCATTCTTGACGCTTTTGCCCGTCATCTGCTTTTCGTCCAAGTCCCACTCAATCAGATAGTTCATCTTGTCCTGGATCAAACGAGGCTTGTTGCCAATGGCCGCTTGCAGCTTCTTGACCTTCCAGCCTTGCCTGATGGTCGCCCCGCCCTTGGCGTCAAAGGCCACGGCCTTGGAAAACTCACGACTATCCTTAAAGAAATAAAAAACATTGTCTTCGTCGAAGGCAAATAGCGGGCCGGTCGTCCAATACTTCAGCTGGCTGCGATTGATCATCGTTTTGGTGCGCGAATTATAGACCGGGAAAAAATAATAATTTTTCAGGGCATCCGTAGTATTAAAATAAGTGGCGTTGACAGCAGCAAAGCCCTGATCCGCCAAAGCGAAATTTGCTACCGACTTGGCCGGGCATTTCTTGGGGCAGTCGCCAAGGCTGGCCGTGTCGGTAATAATCTTTAGCTTGGGATTATCCAAACTAATCTTGATAATATCCACTTTAAACGTCCGATTATAGATTAGCTTGACTTCACGGCTGCCCTCCCAGCTGGAATACTGGTCGATCGAGGCGGTCTTGCCCGGAGTATGCAAGCGCAAAAAATCGGCATACCTCAGCGGCAAAGCCTGAGTCTGCGCTCGCAACCACAAGGCCGGATCGGCTAGCGCATATTTAACTTTGTCATTGCCCACAAACCAATAAGCGCCGTCTGTGCTGCGCAAAAAAGCGCCGGCATAGGGCGCCAACAGTTTGGCGCTGGTGCTGGCGGTAGCGGTGGCCACCTCAGCCGGCATAGCAATAGCACCCAAACGAGCGCTCTTTAACAAATCATCAGCCGAACGCACCGGATAACGCAAGTGATCGCGAGGGTCCACAAACCATAACGATTTATCCGCTTGGGAATTGAGCACCAGACGGCCGGCATAAAGCTGCCCAAGCGTGGCGGCATGGACAATAAGTGGCGATAAACAGATTATCAGCAATAGCAGTTTTACAAGACGCATAGGAGGTAATATAATAACTACATAATTTATCATATCAGACTTTATGAAAAAATACATCTTAATATTGCTTGTCGTCATTCTGCTGGTTCCGATGCTGGTTTTTGCCCGCGCCGGTGGCGGCGGATCAAGCTCCGGCGGAGGCGGCCATTCCAGCTCGGGCAGCGGCCATTCCAGCTCCGGCGGCAGCTCGGGTAACAGTGCGCCAGCTAACCCGATAGTAGTATTTATTTTTATCGGAGCCATCTTTATGATTCTGATAGCAACCTTCCGCTGGATGGCCATACAACAAAAGAAGCGCCGCGCCGAAACAGAAAAAAAGCTAACGGCCGCAGCTACTGGCGACAAGCTCTGGGACAAGGATATGCTCATTAAACACGCCAGCGAAGTCTTCTATTCCTTCCAAAAGGACTGGTCCAATTTTGACGTCGCCAGCATGAAGCTATATTTGCACCCCGACTATTATCCCAAAATGGTTCTAGAGATGAACGCCCTGCAGAATATCGGACGCATCAACGAAATGTCCGATGTCATTATCAATCAGATTGAAGTCAACGAAGTCGACGACGAAACAAACAACAACCAGGATAAATTTTCGGTTCTGATTACCGCCAGCGCCCATGACAAACTTTTTTCCACCAAAGAAAACAAAGAACTGTATACCGACACATCCTCTTTCAACGAAGAATGGTTCTTTGCCCGTCACAACAATCAATGGCTATTGTCAGCTATCGGCCAAGAGACGGCCGAAGCCAGCCTGGCCGAAGGACCGATTGCCCAATTCGCCGCGGAAAATAAGTTCTATTACGACGCCGATTTCGGCTGGCTGATGATGCCCAACCGCGGAGCGATTTTCCATCAAACCAATTTCATGGTCTCGGACATCAACAATCATGTCATCGGCTACTACCGCGACAAGATTGTCGAATTCTACACCTATCGCCCTAATCCGAACATGCAGAACACGCCCAACTATCTGGTCGCCCAGGCCATCCTGCCCAAGAGCTACAATGACATCCTGCTGGTCAAAAAGAAATTCCTGATGAACTGGAAACCCAAAGGCCTGCAGGTGATCCAAACCGAATGGGGCGACTTCAACGACAAATTCCTGCTCTATGCCGACAAGATCGATGGCGCAACCTCCTTCGAACTGCTGACCACCAACTTCATGGCCAAGATCTACGACCTGCCCTTCAATCTCAATATCGAAGTAGTCGACAACGTCCTGTATATCTACACCTCCGACCGCTCCCAGCTGGACTACGGCAAGCTGCTAGAAATCCTCTCCTGGGCCTTTGATGAGATGAAAATGTAAACTATCTAAACTTAAAAGGACTGCCCGCTCGGACAGTCCTTTCGATAAAAATCTATTTCTTAAAGACAAAAAGATGTTCATGCATTATCAATAAAAAATTGGCTTCTTTTGACTTATTAACCCAAAAACCAGTTGCTTTGCAGTTATGCTGTTTTTTAACAATATCCTCTTTTAATTTAAAACCAGTATTAAGAAATTTTTCCATTACTTTATAAGCCATTGGTTGATACATAGTATTCCTACGAGTATCACCAATTAATATTGCGCAAAAATGATCTTTTTTTAAAACTCTATAAAGTTCCAAAGCTACCATCCCAACTTCATCGCAAAATTTATCAATATCATGAATATTAGACAAATCATCTTCAATTTTTCCCTCGCTATATTTAATAATATCCGCATAAGGCGGATGAGTTAAAACAAAATCAATTTCTTCGTCCTTGATAAAATCCATTTTGCGAGCATCACATTTAATTATTCTTTGTCTAGAATCATTTTTAGCATCAAATTCTAATGCCTTTTTTGTCCGATCCAGGGCTTCTTCATTTACATCAACACAAGTTATATGCCGATTTAATATTTTTGCTTCTATTGCCGTAGTCCCACCGCCAATCATACAATCAAGAATATGATCGCGCTCTTTTGAATATCGCAAAATTAAATTACGGACAACTTCTGGTGCCCAGTTTCCGCGCCAATCCGATTTATGCGTAGCCCAATTGCCTCGCCGCGGAAATGACCAGACGGTAGTACATTCCATTTCAAATTCGTCCGGGTGAAGTTTTAATTCTTTGTCTGCCATTATGAAATTTCTAAAATATATTTTTTGCTTTTTGCTATTTTCATACCCACATTAGATTTCGAATCGTCGTAGTTGAAATCGAATGCCCAATATTCTATGCCATTTGCATTTGTTTCAGCTAAAAGCACTAGCGAATGCACTTTTTTATTTTTTAACAGCCCTTGCCATTTCAACATCGGAAAGAGAGCCTGATTAATGTCAAAATCGGTCTGGTTAAAAGAACTTTTCATCTCAACAATTACTATTGTTTTCGCCCATTCGAAACCACCGTCTATCTCAATTTGAGCTTTTGACATATCTATATTTTGAGAGTCAACAATAAGATGAATTCCGGCCCTTTGGCGTCCCCCTGTAAACAACACACCAACCTCATTTAAATCATAAAAATCGGCAATTACCCCTGTATAATTTGCAATCGCAAGGAGTGTTGTTTCGCCTGGGTTAGACTTTATTATCATCGTTTCTTTGATTCCAGCCAACATGCCGTCTGTCAATTTATTCAGTGGTTCAAATTTTCCATTATTTACAGGCTCTTCAAATTTTATATTAGGAGGGCTTTTAATTATTTTCCAAGAATTACGACTCATAGGAATCTTAACAACTCCTCTTTTTTTAACCGCCTCAATTTTTTTTGAACTAGAATGAAATATTCGTATTTCACCCTGACCTGATTTTGTGTATCTTGATAATATTGGATCTAAATCAGATTTTGTATATTCAACAGCATCGATGCCTTCAGGACGAGTGTCCCACTTTGACTTCAATAACTCTTCCCATGCATCTTCTTTCCAAGATTCTTTTTTTGACATATCAATATTTTTTTATTTTTAACATTTTAGCCTCATCTTCTGTTAGACTTTTTCTAAGAATATCCTTAATTTTATTCTGCCCTCTTCCACCTGATTCATAATTTTCGCTTGTCAGTTGCTCAAATTGGCCTTTAACTTTCAATATGTATTCCTTAAAATAATCAACAGACAGTTCATATTTATTAAAATCAGCCAAATGAACCAAGGTTATAAAAAAATTCATAAAACCATTAAACCCTGTAGTTTTGGTTAAAATATATAAATTATCTTTATTTTCCCATTCAACCGGAAACACATTTTTAATGGCGTTGAAATAATTACTTATTATATTCTTTATATCAGTATCCCTTTCAGATTCATACAACTTAATAAATATTTTATCTTTTTCCAATAATTGTTTATGGAAGTATTTCGCCATTGATCCCTGAGCCAAATCACCACTTTTATCGGTAAGGGTTTTTATTTTATCCTTCCAGGCTGATTCATTTTCAACGGCTAAATGCTTCACAATATGAAAAGCAACTTTTTCAGTTGTTCTTTCCTTAGTTATTCCATACAAATCATATACTAAATTTAAATCTACCTTTGTTTGAGTTGAATTAATTTTTGCAAAAATTTTAGCCTGTTCTTCAAGGGACAGATCAAGATAAATAGAAACCGGCAACTCAAATTCATCATTTTCAATACCAAAGCCCATTAATCTATGTTGACCGTCAAGTATATTTGCAATACCTTCTTTCAACAAGAGACTTAGATTACAACTTTCATTATCGATTTTATACACAGGGTCTTCATCTGACGGGTCGCTTTGTATCGCAATTATTATAGTGTTGGGCAAAGTTGCATCGTTTCTCTTCAAATAGTCTTTAATTTCTAATATTTTAGAATCTTTAATCTCTCTCTGAATCCCAAAAATTGGGTCTTTTACACGAGCAAGTTTTTTATTAGCGATTAAGTGAAGTATTTTTGGAGTAAGTTTTCCAACAAAAAAAGAGCCGATATTTTGGTTAATTTTTATAATTTTTATTTTATGATATTTCATATAAATTATATTTTCGGGCTACCGCCATCATCCTTCATTGAAACACCACTATTAAGAGACTCACGAATTTTTTTTTCGGTATTATTGTAATCTACTAGTGCAGCAGCAAGTGTAGATGTTAAAACATGTAGTTCGCTTTTATCAAGCGCTGACATTGTCACTCCTTGTAAGTATTTTAAAATATCATAATGGTGTGCGCTGTTTAATCTTTGGCCATTATTAAAACACCAAAGAAATAAAACCCAGACTGGGTTAAATAGTAATCTTAAGGGAAGCTCTATGAGATAGTTGAAGTTATAACCCGAGTTTACTATGGATATTTTCGCATTTTCAGTAGACAAATATACAATAATAAAAATAAACACAACAACACCCAAAGCTGCTAAATACCACTTATTTTTGTACCAAGGAATATTCATAATATTTAATAATTTATTATGACAACCTCCTTAATCCTTCCTCTAGAATCTCCCTTAGAATTAATAGCTCTGCCAGCAAATACTTTATGAATTTTTATTTTTTTATCCAACCCCGAATACAAATTATTAATAAACTCAGTATCCGAATTTGACAACATTACATAACACCCTCTTTTGTGAAGTGTTAAATAAGAATCTTTTAATTCTTCCTGTTCTTTTTCCAAAAATCCCTCTTTAGTATAACTGGTAAAACTCGAGGTTCGATTGACCGGATAGTATGGCGGATCAAAATAAATAAAATCCCCTTTCTTGGCTTGTTCTAAGACAATTTTATAATCTTGATGAAATATTTTGGTATTTTTCATTGCCTCATGCGCCTTCTTTAAATTTTCTTCATCACAAATCAAAGGATTTTTATTATCCCCGTACGGAACGTTATATTTCCCTTTGCTATTTACCCGATACAGACCGTTAAAACCCGTTCGATTTAGATAAATAAAACGCGCCGCAATGTTCGTGTCAGAAAGCTTGCTAATATCCAGCGCGCGAATTTCCAAAAAATATTCTTTGGTATTTTTTTCTTGATGTTCTTTTAATGTTTTTATCAAATCGCCAACATTATTTTTTATAACATTATAACTAGTCACTAATTCCAAATTCATATCAGACAACACGGAATACTTTGGCAGTAAATCAAAAAACATTGCGCCGCCTCCGACAAATGGTTCAAAATACGTAGCTTCATTGGGATCAAAATCATCAGGAGGATATAAATCCATTTCCCTGAATTGTTTTAATAGCTGCCTTTTCCCACCCACCCATTTTACAAACGGCTTGGGATTATCACTAACATATTTTTTATAAGACAAAACAACATCATCATCATTTAAAGACCCTTCGTAATTAGTCAAAAAAAGGCGAACATGAATAGGATGTACATTTAGTTTTACTGCGATATTATAAATAGCGTCAGTGGACATATAATTTCATTTATACCCTTTATTTTATAATAAAAAACACGTTAACGCAAGTCAACTTGTTTTGTAGTTTCAACCCACTGGCACCCATATTTAGGCTACTATTCGGCTAAGGAACAGAATTGCCTTTAAATCCCTAAAATGACTTAATTCCAAGCATGTCTTCTTTTGGCCTTTTTTGTTATTTAAGGCCTTTAACCTTATTCCACAATTCCTTGTGCTCTTCCATGATATCCTTGGGCATTTTTTTGAAATACTTGCCGTCGGTCGGAGTCATGGCGGTGGTGCACAGGAAGACCAATGAAATATAGTGAACGCGCGGGCCTTCGGTATAGTTCATGGGAAAGAGGAACTTGCTGCTTTCGATGTGGACGCCCAATTCTTCCCAGGCCGTCTTCTGGATCCGTTCATCGAAGCTCTCCCCGAAACGCAATAATCCGCCCGGAAAATGCCAGCCTTTCCACCACTGGTCATCGCGCCAGGTGAGCAAAAAGCCTTTCTTGGAAACGACAATTAATTCGCAAGCCGTAAACGGCACGACCTTGGTCAAGGCCTTAAAAATCGGCTTCGGCAAACCCTCATGCGGCTTGTCTATCTTCTTCAACAAAGCCACCAGCTGTTTAATTTCTTTTTTGTTGATCATTTGATAACTATTTACCTAAGGATATAATCATACGCTAATTCATATTAGTACTGCTAGCAGATCCCTGCCTTCGCAGGGATAAATGCGCGATTACTCCCCTGCGGCGGCCGCGTCCATGATGACCGTGCAATCGGGATGGCGTTGTAGGATAGAGGCCGGAACTTCTTCCGCGACCGGGCCATAGAGTGCTTTGTGCAAGATAAAGGCCTTGTGCCGGCCGTTGGCCAGCAGCACAATCTTTTGCGCTTCCATGATTGTGCCCAAGCCCATGGTCAAACCTTGCGCCGGCACTTGTTTGAGTTCCAATAAATTTTCAGCGTTGACCTCGCGAGTCGATTTGGTCAGGTTGACCACGCCGGTGCGCGAGGTAAAACTGGCACCCGGCTCGCAAAATCCGATATGCCCATCCATACCGATGCCCAAGATCTGCAGATCGATACCGCCTTCGTCCAGAATATGACGTTCGTAATTAGCCGCTTCGTCCGCCAGGTTCTTGGCCGTGCCATCCAAGAGGTAAACATGCTCTGGTTTGATGTCGACTTGGCTAAAGAAATTGTCCTGCATATAATGCCAGAAGCTATCCCGGCTGGCGCGCGGCAGGCCTACATAATCGTCCAAGTTGAAGGTCTTAACCTTGGCGAAACTGGCCTTGCCGCTGGCATAGGCAGCCACCAAGGCCCGATAGAGTCCCAGGGGGGTGTTGCCGGTCGCCAAGCCCAAGACAGCATCCGGCTTAGCCTTAACTGTTTCCAAAACCAAACGGGCGGCGCGTTCGGACATCTCTTGATAATCGCGAGTGATGATAATCTTCATAAAATATTTTCGATGAAATTTTTCGAATTGAAAACACCTATTTTTGCGTCATCGCTTACATCAATCTATATCATATCTACATTAATCCATGTCATCCCCGCCCGCCAAAGGTCGGGTAGACTCCGGCGGGGATCTACGTCGTGACGCACCGCCAACGATTAGATTCCCGCCTTCGCGGGAATGACATATCTAAAAACGGAAATGACATAAAAAACAAGAATGTCAAAAATAAAAAGCAAGGCATAAACAGAAATACATCAAAATACAAAAACACTCTTAAATTTTATTATACCATAACGCGTCTTGTCTTGTCACTAAAAATGAGTCAAACTTGCCAAAAATGGGCTTTTTTGATAAGCTAAACGATAATTTATTGGCTAATATATGAACAAAGAACTACCCAAAAATTTCGAAACCGCCGAAAACGAAGAGCACTGGTACAAAATCTGGCGCGCTTCCGGCTTTTTTAATCCCGACAACTTGGATTTGCCCGAAGATGCACCCACCTATACCATTATTCTGCCTCCGCCCAATATCACCGACAAGCTACACATGGGCCATGCCTCCGAACTAGCTATCCAAGACCTCTTTATCCGCTACAAGCGCCTGCGAGGCTATCGCACGCTCTGGCTGCCCGGCACCGACCACGCGGCCATCGCTACCCAGACTGTGGTTGAGAAAAAGATTAAAAAGGAACAAGGCCTTTCGCGCCATGACTTAGGGCGCGTCGAATTCCTCAAGAAAGTTTGGGAGTTTCTGGGAGAAACCCAATCGGCTATCCTGAATCAGACGGAAAAAATGGGCGCTTCTTTGGATTGGTCTCGCCTGGCCTTTACCCTCGATGACCCGCGCCGCCTGGCTGTCCGCGAGATGTTTATCAAAATGCATTCCGAAGGCCTCATCTACCGCGGCGAACGCATCGTCAACTGGTGCCCGCGCTGCCAATCCACCCTGGCCGACGACGAAGTGGAACACGAAACACAAGCCGCCAAACTCTATACCTTTAAATACGACGCCGCTTTCCCGATCGCTATTTCCACCACCCGTCCCGAAACCAAGCTGGGCGATACGGCTGTGGCGGTCAACCCTAAGGACGACCGCTACAAACAATATATCGGCCAAACAATCGCAGCTAACTTTTGCGGCGTGCCGCTCAAACTGCAGATTATTGCCGACCGCAATGTCGAAATGGAATTCGGCACTGGCGCCCTAGGCGTTACGCCCGCTCATTCGATGATTGATTGGCAGATGGCCGAAGAGCATAATCTACCCATCGTCAAAGTGATCAACGAAGACGCCAAAATTCATCCAGGCTTCGGCCCATACTCCGATCTGGGCGTTTTGGAAGCGCGCGAAGCTATTGTGGCTGAACTGCGAAAAAATAATCTGTTAACCGGCGAAGAAGATATCAGCAATAACCTCAGCGTCTGCTATCGCTGCGGTACGGCTATCGAGCCGCTGCCATCCATGCAGTGGTTTATCGCCGTCGACAAACCAATAGAGCGCCTGGGCAACAAGTCGCTCAAACAAATCGCGTTGGCGGCAGCTGTTGACGGTGAAATCGAATTCAACCAAGCCCGCTTTGCTAAAAAATATACCGACTGGATGACCAACCTGCGCGATTGGTGCATCAGCCGCCAGATTTGGTTCGGCCACGAAATCCCCGCCTGGCACAAAGGCGAGGAGATCTACGTCGGCGCCGAAGCGCCGGCAGGCGAAGGCTGGGTCCAAGATAGCGACACACTGGACACTTGGTTCTCATCCGGCATGTGGACCTTCTCTACTCTCGGCTGGCCGGGCACTTTTGCCGGCGGCCGCAAAAGCGGCGATCTGGCCAGATTCCACCCGACACAGACCATGGCGCCCGGCTACGAATTGATCACACTCTGGGTCAGCCGCATGGTCATGATGAGCTACTACGCCTTGGGCGAAAAACCCTTCGAAAAGGTCTACTTACACGGCATGGTTTTGGACAAGCAAGGCAAAAAGATGAGTAAATCCAAAGGCAACGGTATTGATCCATTGGATATGATTACTCTTTACGGCACCGATGCAGTTCGCCTATCGCTGACCGCCGGTACCACCGCCGGCAACGACCTCAAATTCTACCAAGAAAAGGCCGAAGACTCACGCAATTTTGTCAACAAACTATGGAACATCGGCCGCTTCATCATCAGCCAGATGGAAGATGAGACTCTGCCGATTAATACCGCCGAACTGACGCTAGCCGACCGATGGATTCTGTCCAAATTCAAACACACCAAGAGCCTAGTGACCGCAAGCTTGGAAAGCTACGAATACGGCCAAGCGATTGATATCTTAAAAGAATTTACTTGGGACCAGCTGGCCGACTGGTATCTGGAAGCCAGCAAATTCAGCCGTTCAGCCTCTACCCCGGCCGTCCTCAAGTTAATCCTGGAAGAACTGCTGGTTATGTGGCACCCATTCGCGCCTTTTGTCACAGAAACTCTCTGGAGCTATCTGGGTAAGCCGCAATTACTGATAGTCTCGCATTGGCCAGACCAAAACCCTACTGAATATACCGACACAGAAGCAGAGACGCAATTCGAACAAATAATCGAAGCAATTGTCGCTATTCGCAATGCCCGCAGCGTCAATAAAATAGAACCGGCCAAAAAACTACCGGCTCTGATTATTACAGACTCAGTCGAACTCTATACACAAAACAGCGCCCTGCTAATTTCACTACGCACCGGTTTAAGCGAAATGCAAATTATCAGCTCAGGCCAAGCGCCCGCTGAAGCTATTTTTGCGCAAACCCCTAACGCCGATATTTATCTATCCGTGCCGGTTGACCGCGAGCAAGAAAAAACAAGGTTGAACAAAGAATTGACTGATACCCAAAGCTTCATCGAACGCCTAAGCAAACAATTGGCTAATGACGAATTTGTGCATAACGCCCCGCCGGCGCTGGTAGCCAAAGAACGAGCCCGTCTAGCCGAAACAGAAACCAAGGCTCAGTCGCTCCAAGAACAGCTCAAAAAACTCGATTAAATCTGCCTTTCTTGCTATAATTAAACTCCCAGGACCGATCCTGGGAGTTTTTTTTAACACGCCGAAAAATTGGCTTGCTTTTCTGGATTTTGTTATAATAAATCAATTGGTTTAAATCGCGGAAACACTAATATCATGATCAAGGTAAAAAAATACGGCACCGTGCTATCACCCACCAGCCGAGCGTTCGAAGAACGCGCGGTTTTGAATCCCGGCGTCCTGCAAGAAGGCCGCCAAGTCCACCTGGTTTACCGCGCCATCAGCAAGGATTTTATGTCTAGTTTGGGCTATGCCCGCCTGGACGGTTTTCGCAATGTCAAAGAACGCCTAGGCGCCCCGCTCATGCAAGGCAAAGCCAAATATGAATCGCACGGCATGGAAGATCCGCGCATTACCAAGATTGACGACACCATCTATCTGACCTACGTCGCCCATGACGGCAAAAACGCGCAGATCGCCTACGCCTATGGCCCGGATCTTTTCAACCTAAAGCGCGGTGGCCTAATCGGCCCCCAGATCCGTTACTCAATGGCCGGACGCCTGTTTAACAAAAAAGAACTCAAGGATGATTATCTGTTTTTCGAGGCCTACTATCGCAACTACTCAGGCGAAGACGTGTTAATCTGGGAAAAAGACGGCGTGCTGTTTCCGGAAAAGATCCGCGGCAAATTCGTGCTGACGCACCGCATCTTGCCTGACATGCAAATAGTCTATTTCAAAGATTTTGCCGAACTCAAACGTAATAGTTTCTGGAAGGACTACATCAGCAACATGCACAAATTCGTCATCCTCGAAAATAAATACCGCTTCGAAGAACGGCATATCGGCGGCGGCGCCCCGCCCATCCGCACCAAGAACGGCTGGCTGGTCATCTACCACGGCGTCGAAGAATCCAATGCCGGCCGCACCTATCACGCCGGAGTCGCTCTATTTGATATCAAGAACCCGCGGCAGCTTATTTCACGCCTGCCCTATCCTCTCTTCAGCCCGGAAAAAGACTTTGAGCTCAAAGGCGAAGTAGACGACGTCGTCTTCCCTACCGGTACCGCGCAATTTGGAAAAAATTTATATATCTATTACGGAGCAGCCGACAGCGACATCGCTGTGGCCAGCGTCAATCTGGATGATTTGCTTGATGAGCTCAGACGCTACAAAACAAACCGCAAATAACGCCCTATGCAACAACCAAAATCGCCATGTGTACTCTATGTCAGCACTTTCCCACCCCGTGAATGCGGCATCGCTACTTTTGCGCAAGACCTGACCAATGCCATCGACAAAGAATTTGCACCGGCCGTTAAATCCAAGATTCTAGCCATGAACGTCAATGGCAGTTCGATTTATAATTACCCCAAAAAGGTAACCATGCAGATTGCCGACAGCGACATTGAAGATTACTTGCGCCGCGCCAAAGAAATCAACGATAATCCGGAAATCAAACTGGTCTGCATCCAACACGAATACGGCATCTACGGCGGCGAATGGGGCAATTACGTTCTGCCCTTTATGGAAATGATTACTAAGCCGATAGTTGTGACCTTCCACACCGTCCTGCCTCGGCCCGGCCGCGAACTCAAGCGCATCACCAAACAGATTGTCGACAAAGCCAGCGGCATAGTGGTTATGACCGAACACTCCGCCGCCCTCTTGCGACGCACCTACGGCATCGACAAGAAAAAACCGATTGCCGTCATCCCGCACGGCGTCCATCACATCCAATATCCATCCAAGAGCAAAGCCAAAGCCAAGCTCAATCTATCCGGACGCACCGTATTGTCTACCTTCGGCATGCTTAATCGCGACAAAGGCATCGAGTATGCCATCGAGGCATTGCCAGAAATAATTAAGAAATATCCCAAAACTCTCTATTTAATCCTCGGCGCTACCCATCCGGTCGTCGCCCGCCACGAAGGCGAAAGTTACCGCAACAAGCTGACTCGCTTAGTCAAGAAACTGGAACTGGAAGAGCATGTCAAATTTTATAACAAATATTTGGAGCTGGATGAATTGATCGACTTTCTAAAAGCCACCGACATCTACATCTCCCCCACACTCAATCCCAAGCAAGCGGTTTCCGGCACTATCTCTTACGCCTTTTCCTGCGCTTGCCCGATTGTGGCCACCGCCAACCAATACGCCAAAGATACTATCAACAAAGAACGCGGCATTCTGGTTGACTTTGCCAATGCCAAGGCAATCGAGAACGCTCTCATGACCATGTTGGACGATCCGATCATGACCAAGAATATGAAAAAGGATTGTTATTTCTATTCTCGGCACATGACCTGGCAGAACGTCTCGCTGGCCTATTTCAAGTTCTTCGACCAGTTCACCCCGATTATCCCGCGTGACAAGGATAAATTACCGCCTATCAATCTAGACCACATCAAAACCCTGACCGACGACTTCGGCATGATCCAATTCGCTATCCATACCAAGCCGGACATGCACTCCGGCTATTGTCTGGATGACAACGCCCGCGCCTTGATCGGCACCGTCAACTATTATGATCGTTATCCCAAACGATCGGTCATGCGCCTGATTAATACCTATTTCAATTACATCAAATACAGCCAAAAGGACGAAGGCGGCGCCTTTAAGGATTTTGTCAATCGAGTGGGCGAAGTTTCCGAAGACCGCGACATGGAAAGCCAAGATAGCTTCGGCCGCGCTATCTGGGCTTTGGGGCAGACGCTGGTCTCCAAACGCGCTCCCAATATCCTAATCGAAGAAGCTTTGGGTGTTTTTGACAAAGCCTATCCGCTGATCGTCGACCTCAAATTTTCACGTTCAATCGCCTTTGCTCTGATTGGCCTAACCGATGTCCGCCAATATTACGGACAAACCGGCAACCTAGACCAACAAAAGGAGGTGGACAGCATGATCAAGCGCCTGGCTGATATATTAATCCAGCGTTACGAAGAGCAAACCGCCGAAAGCGCGCTCTCCGGCGGCGAAAAGTGGCTCTGGTTCGACGATCACCTCACCTATTCCAACTACAAGATCCCCGAAGCGCTGTTCCGCGCCTACCGCATCTTAAAAAAGGACAAATACAAACAGACGGCCGAACACAGCATCGATTTTCTGAACAAGATTACTTTCGAAAAAGGCTATTACAATGCCATCGGCCAAGACGGCTGGTATTTCCGCAATGGCAAACGCGCCTACTTTGACCAACAGCCGGAAGACGCGGCCTCGGCAGTGGAGGCCTTGGTCGCCGCCTACGAAGTAACCGGCAAAGAAAAATATGCCGCTGACGCCCGCGACGCCTTCAATTGGTTCTTGGGCAAAAATCACCTCAATCAAATGGTCTATGATGACGCTACCGGCGGTTGCTACGATGGACTGGGCAAAAAGAGCATCAATTTCAATCAAGGCGCCGAATCAACACTCTCTTATTTCCTGGCTCGCCTAGCTGTCGAAGCTGTCTACAAAGACAAAGAAGGCAATGACCGTCGAGACCGCCAAATACTGATCGACAAAGCCGCGCTCGAAGCCGAAATAGCCAAAGTCGAAGATGAATAAATATACAAAGCCTGCCTCTTTCGGCAGGCTTTGTCTTGCCCAAAAAAATCTGCTATAATTAAGTATTAATATTAATAGATTGCGCCATGTTAGGAAAAATATTTCGGCGATGGCATTACCGCCGTTTAAGCGAGCGTTTGATCAAGGATAATTACTATGCTCGGTTGGAATTCGAAGACCGAGACACGCTCGAAAGAATTATCCTGCCCTACGTCCTGTCAGACCTGAACCCCAAAAGAATACTGGACGTCGGCCGCGAAGACTATCAAAGCTGGTATAATGATTTTTTTGACGGCCGCGAACTTTGGACGCTCGACTTTAACAAACGGCGCAAGAAGTTTGGCGCGCCCAACCACATCACCGACGATGTCGCCAATGTCGGCGCCCATTTCAAGCCCGGCTATTTCCATTTTATCTTATTAAATGGAGTTTTCGGCTGGGGCCTCAATGACATTCAAAAGATCGAAAAGACCTTTGACTCGCTTTATGAACTATTGGCTCCCGGCGGTCTCTTGATTGTGGGCTGGAACGACCTGGAAGACCTGGTGCCGATACCGCTAGCAAATATTAAAGCCCTTAAAAGATTCCAAAAATACACATTTCCCCCTCTCAAAAAATCTTCTTTCCTCTGCATCGGTGAAGGGCGCCATACCTATAATTTCTATCTAAAGAAATAATATAATAAGTTTTATTTAATTTTTAAAAACCCGCCCTAGGCGGGTCCGCCTAGGGCGGACTTTACAAACTTTACAACACAACAAAACTCTGCCATCCAATAACTTTAAAAACTTTACAACATAAAAAAACTCCGCCCTCCAATAACTTTAAAAACTTTACAACACAACAAAACTCCGCCCTCCAATAACTTTAAAAACTTTACAAACTTTATAAACTTTATAAACTCACTCGTATGCCCATTAAACAAAAAAAGAGGAATAAAAAAACAATCAGCCGCTCAGCCAAATCCAAAGGCTATAACCTGCCGCATGTTTGGAAAAACACTTGGCCGAGCCTGCAGGCTTTTATCTTGACGGCCTTGCCTATCTTAGCAACCTTTCTAATCATGTCATTATTCATAGTGAGCGGTCTCGCCGCCTACGGGATATCCCTCCTTATCCTAGTCTATCTGCCATTTTCACCGGTTGTATACTATGTTGCTTATCTATTTTTTCTACAAAAACACAACACTCAATCATTTTTTATGGCCCGCATTGCCGCAGCCATGCTGGTGTGTTCCGTCTATATCTTTGTTGCCGGCTCATTGCTCTTTAGCAGCGTCTTTTGCGGCACTACCGACTGCGGAGGCTCCATCTTGGTCCTTATCTTCCCTCCGGCCGCTTTTCTTATTTACTTCCCGACTGTGCTAATCACTATCGCAACCGAAAAATTGACTTACTTCTTCATCTCGGAATCTAAATATGCTAAACGTTAAACGTCACGGCATCATCCTTAAACCGACTAGCCGCAGCTTCGAAGCAAAGTCTGTATTCAACCCAGGCGTCTGGCAGTCAGGCAACACCGTGCATATGCTTTACCGAGCGGTTGACGGCAACTTCGTCTCCAGCCTGGGCTATGCTAGGCTAGAAGGGCCTCTGCAAGTAGCAGAGCGGCTATCCGACGCCCTTTACAAGCCAGAAACTGCCTGGGAATCGCAAGGACTAGAAGACCCGCGCATCGTCAAAATAGATGGCCAATTCTTAGTGACCTACGTCGCCCATGACGGCAAAAATGCCGTCTCTTGCTATCTCTATGGCACTGATCTAAAAAAACTAAAGCGCGGCGGATTAATCAGCCCCAAAATACCCTATCGCCATCTCCCTCGCATCTGGCGCTGGTGCCAGCTCAAAGATGAATACTTTTTATTCCAAGCCTTTTACCAGAACTTCGGCGGCGACAATATCTTGCTTTGGCACAAAGATTTTGTCCCTTTTAGCGAAAAGATTAATGGCCGATATTATTTTCTGGAACGCATCTTGCCTGATATGCAACTGGTTGCCTGCGATTCGTTGGACGACCTGCATGACAAATACTTCTGGATCAGGCATCTGCTGGAAACCGACCGCCATGTCCTGTTTGAGAACACCATGTCTTTTGAACCGCGTAATATTGGCGGCGGCGCTCCTCCCATCAAGACAGCCGAAGGCTGGCTAGTCATCTACCACGGCGTCGAAGAACACAACAAAGCCAGAACTTACAGCGCCGGCGCCGCCTTGCTCGATCTCAATGACCCGCACAAAATCATTGGCCGCCTGCCAATGCCGCTGCTAAAGCCAGAAACAGACTACGAACTAACCGGACAAGTCAACAACGTCATCTTCCCAACCGGCACCGCCCTCTTTGGCGACGAACTTTATTTCTATTATGGCTGCGCCGATAATTGCATCGCTGCCGCCAGCGTCAGTCTATCCGCCCTCCTAACAGAACTCAAACATAACCCGCCCAAACTCTAAACAAAACATATGGCCGCCAAAAAACCAGCCTCTATCATCGAAACCGCCCGCCAAGAAGCGCTCAAAGTGCTAGACACTTGCGCTCACACCAAAAGCGGCGCCTTTTTCGCCTCTGGCTTGCCTGGCGGCTACGAAGCGACCTGGGCGCGCGATTCGATGATTACTACGCTAGGCGCGGCGCTCGAAGGCGATCGATACAAAGAAGCCATCAAAAAGTCTATCGAGCTGCTGGCCAAGAACCAGTCCCTGCAAGGACAAATCCCCAATTGCGTGGGCTCGTTCAATCTGGACCGGCAATCGGATGTTACCTTTAATTCAATCGATTCCAGCCTGTGGTTTGTCATTGGCCTAGTTGTCTATTCTTGGAAGTTTTCCGATCAACAATTCTATCAAAAGCACCGCAAGAATCTGATGATGGCTCTGGTTTGGCTGGGCTACCAAGACCCCGATGAAGTGCGCGTGCTAGTCCAGCAGCCGACTATGGACTGGATGGATGCCTTCCCTCATAAATACGGCTATGTCCTGAACACTCAAGCGCTATACTTCGGCGCCCTGCGGCTGGTTGGCAAGGAGCGCCAAGCCGCCCATCTGCAAAAAGTAGTCAACGGCAATATCCAAAAATATATATCCTTATATGACCCCAAGCTGGGCCATTACTATCCCTGGGGCTGGAAAAACCATGATGACAAACGCGAACACGAAGAGTGGTTCGACTCCTTGGGCAACCTGCTGGCCATTGTAACCGGCCTGGCTACACCCGAAATTGCCAGCAATATTATGGCGCATATCAAAAAAGCCGGCATTGCCCGCCCCTTTCCTTGCCGCGCTATCGATCCGCCCTTGCAGCCAGGCTCACCCGCTTGGCATGATTATTTCGACAATTGCGATGCCCGCGACCCTTATCGCTATCTCAACGGCGGTATCTGGCCTTTTATCGGCGGCTTTTATGTAGCCGCCCTGGTTCGCATGGGCCGCCACAAAGAAGCCGCGCAAGAGCTGGAACTGCTTGCCAAGGCTAACTTGCAAAAACTAACAGATCAAAATGAAACCTATTTGACCGAAATGGCCAAAACCAAGAAAATGACCAAGGCAAAATTAGCCGCTCTGCGCCAACAAGATTTTAACGAATGGTTGGACGGCCGTACCGGCAAACCGGAAGGCGAACCCTACCAGGCTTGGAGCGCCTCCGCCTACCTCTTTGCCTACCACTGCGTCAAAAGCAAAGCCTGCTGGTACTTCGACCAAAACTCAGAAGACGAAGACTAATGAGTAACTATAAAAAGCCATTAAAATCCCAAGTGCCTATATCTTTATAAACTTATTAAAATCCGCAGTACCTATAACTTTAAAAACTTTATAAACTTAATTGTATGTTAGAAGCAAACACTATAGCTCCCGATTTTGAGCTGCTAGACGCCAAAGGCATGCCGCAAACCCTAAGCCAATTTCTAGGCCATTGGGTTGTGCTTTACTTCTACCCCAAAGACGAGACGCCTGGCTGCACTGCCGAAGCTTGCAGCTTTCGCGACACTCACGCAGACTTCGAAAAACATGATGCCAAAATCATCGGCATTAACACCGACAGCCAACAGAGCCACAAGGCTTTTGTCACCAAACACCAACTGCCCTTTATGCTGCTCTCTGATCCCACCAAAGAAGTCATTAAGACCTATGGCGCCAAGGGACTGTTCACTAAACGTATAAGCTACCTGATTAATCCTGAAGGCAAGATTGCCAAATCATACGACAATGTCGACCCAGTGATACACGCCAAACAGATACTTCAAGATTTAGAAGGTCTATCAAATGAAAGGTCCTAGCCGGAGTCTATCCGACTGCTGGCGGACCGGGATAAAGTACTCAATGTCGACCCAGTGATACACGCCACCCAAATCCTTAAAGACCTAGAGAGTTTAAAAACTTAAAGTCATGAGCTAGCCGGCTATAGGAATCCCGGCCCAAGCTAAGACAGAAAAACCGCCCCGATTTACGTCGGGGCGATTTTTATTTATTGGTATTATTTACTTGAGATTGAGCCTAGAATCAACCAGTTCCATGAATTTCTTGGCTACCATCTTGTAATGAAAGTTACTCATGGCATGGTCATAGGCATTATTGCCCATCTCCAGCCGCTTGGCGTCATCCATCAACAGCTCCTTAGTGTATTTGACTAAATCAGGCACACTGGCGCGATAAGCAAAGACCTTAGGCTTGTCAAAAACAATCTTGTGATCGGCATCAAAGCCCATAGATTCATAAGCCCATTCTTCCTTAAGTTCAACGGCCTGCCCGATGTCAGCCAAATAGCCGGTCTTGCCATGAATGATAGTATCCACCGGACCGCCGACATTGATAGAGATGACCGGCTTGCCGCAGGCCTCCGCCTCCATCTGAATCATACCGAAACCTTCCAGACGAGATGGCGCGGCATAAATATCGCAAGCGGCCAACAAGATGCTCATAAAGTCATGGGAATACATGCCATAAAAATAAACAATCTTGCCGCGGTCTATGCCTAATTCCTCGATCAAAGCTTCTTCCTCTGCGCCATGGATAGCAGCCGATTCCGACTCGCTGGCCTTAAGCACATATTTCCAATTTGGAAAATCCTTATCGATCTCCGCCAAGGCCCGCAGCATCTCCTGAGCACCTTTGCTGGAAACATCGCCGCCGACAGTCAGAATCATCTTTTCGTGAGGTTGTACGCCCAGCATCGAACGCATCGCTTGGATCTTATCATCGCTTTGCGGAATGCGGCAAATCTCCTCCGGGTCGAAACCGATAGGCAAGGTGACAAAGTTCTTGGTATCCACGCCATCGCGGGCGTAAGTTTCGGTCACCCAATTAGAAGTGGTCAACACCAAAGGCAGCTCGCCTAATTCTTTGTGATAATTGGCTACCCAGCCATTAGCTACAAACCAAGGCACCGGCAACACACCGGCCCGCTGAGGACTAAAAACAATATCAGGAGAGTTAGTCCAACAACCGACGCCCACCGCTAAATCCGGCTTAAAACCGGATAGCACCCATTGTTTTTGCAAGCTAGGCTTAAAGTGGCATGGCACTACTTCTAGATTTCGATCTTTTGACATTTCTTTCAGCCCTTTATAGAGCAAGTTTCCCTGGATGCTTAAGCCATCCGGCTCGACTGGGTAAGCATGAAATACGGCGATTTTCATAGTATTAATTCACAGTTAAATAGGCTAGCGGCTGATGCCGAGCTACATTTTAAATAATCTAAAGGCTTCTGGATTGGTACAATAACCGATATCAATGCCCTGCGGATCGAAGCCATAAAGCTCGGACACAATTGAACGTTTTTCTTTGAACAGCTTAGGTGATAATTTGAACAATAGATCGCTGCCGCTTGCGGCAACCAATTTGTATTTGCTTTGTTTCTTGTAGTTAAAACAAAAGGAAGCGCCGGCGGACAAACGTCGGGAAGCAAGCAATTCGCCGACCGCTTGGTGCGCGGCCTTGTGCCGCTCATGGCCATACTCGCCATTAGCGGCATGCGTAAATAAAAAATCAAAATGCTCGCTCTTCAACTGGTCCAAGATTATCCTCTTGGCCGCGCGGACTGCCGATACCATGCCCAAGCGGCCTTCGTCATCCCAATCGGCAATAATACCGCGAGCGCCCAAACGAGCCGCGACCCGGGCAAACTTTGGAGCGCGATCCGTGTCGCTGGCGCGCGACAAACAAAGGATCGTCCACTTAGCTTGCGGATTAGCCAAGATCAAACCGCCGCACCAGATCGTCTCGTCATCCGGATGCGCGACAATCACCAGCGCGTTAGCGCCTTGAGAAATAATTGCGTCCATCATATTGCTTAATTATATCAGCTTGGACTAAATTTTGGCAAGAGACCGCCGCCAAGACAAAACAAAATCACTCCGACGGCTATCGGAGTGATTGAAAGGATAAAAAAATTATTTATACGCCGCTTCTGTTTCCTCGCCGGTCGCCATGTCCTTAACGCGATAAACCTTTTTTTGCTGTTCGCTCTCGCCGAAGATCACCACATGGCTAAGCTGTTTCTTGTTAGCGTATTCCAATGCCTTGCCCAGCTTAACCAGATCCAAGCTGGTTTCCACTTCATGTCCTTGTCCACGCAAAGTGCGGGCCAGAGCCATAGTCTCGGTCAACAACGACTCTGACAGGAACGGCAGATAGTAACGTTGCCTGTTTTGATTTTTCTTAATCTCTTCAAGCAAGCCCCATGATTCCAAAAATAACTTAAAGGTCTCATCGCCGGGCGCTATACCGACTGCGGGGAAAGACTTGGAGCCGAAGATAGCCGCCAAGCCATTATACCGGCCGCCGCCGAACAAAGCGCGGTTATTAAGCTCATGATGATCAAATAGTTCAAATATAACACCATCGTAATAATCAAAGCCACGGATAATGCTCGGTTTAAAATTAAGACAGTCGCCATAACCCAAGTCGCTAAGCATCACCATTACCTGCTTGACAGCCATCAGGCCTAGATTATCAGCCAATTGCGGCAAACGTTCAGCCAAATCGGTAACGCTAGCGCTATTCATAAAAGCGATTATCTGCTCGATGCCATTATCACTGACAGCTAAATCATGCAACGCTTCTTTAAAATCAGCCAAAGAAAGCTTGTGCCACTTATCCATGATGCGCACTACCGCCGTTTTATTGGCTGGCAAAACTTCGGTCAGAGCCAAGACGCCATCAATTAGCCTGCGATCATTAAAGCCAAGAGAAAAAGACCCTGCCGGCGGCTTAAATTCCAACATGACATCCAAAGCAATGCAGGCAATTTCCACTTCGGCCATTATCGAATCGGCGCCAAAGATGTCTACATTCAATTGCCAAAACTCACGATTGCGGCCGCGCTGCGGCTTTTCATTGCGCATAAAATTGGCAATGCTAAAAAACCTGATCGGCTTGGGATAAGCATCATAAATCTGGCTAACCAAGCGGGTCACGCTGGGAGTCATCTCCGGCCGGATGCTTAATTCGCGTCCGCCTTGATCGGTAAAGGTTACCAGCTCTTTGCCGCCCACATCCTCACCGGATTTGGCGCGATAAACCTCGGCCGCTTCTACCAACGGAGTCAGATATTCTTCATAGCCGTAACGCTGGCAAACACGGCGCCAAGCATCAAAAATATACTTACGAACGGCAAATTCTTCCGGCAGCCAATCAGCTGTCCCCTTAGGAGGTTGATTAGAAATAGGCATAAAAAAATATAAGTTTATAAATAAACATTGTCCGCCAGCTGGCGGTTTGACTTTTAACTTTTGACTTATCTATTGAACACTACCATATTCCTACAAAAAAGTCATCTTTACTGCCTATTTTCCAATTTATACGTCAAATATTGCCTAAACAGCCAAAAAACTGCTAGTAATAACGCATAATAGGCCGCTATTCCGGCGCCAGAAAATACCGGCAAATTAATTACAGCCCAAGGCCAAGCAGAGAAAAAGTTTACCGACCAGACAATAAAACTATTCAGCAAAGTAGCAGGCGCAAAGACGACCAGCGGCGGCAAACCGACAAAAGATAATATTATACCCAACAAGATTGACCACAAGACCGGCGCAGCTAACGGAACGATCGCTAAATTAGCCAAGGGCGCGACCAAGCTTAATTGGCCGAAGAGATTAGCCACCAAAGGCAATGCGGCCAACTGCGCCGCCACTGTCACCGCCATACCCGCCATCAGCCAGCCCAACGCTTGCCGCCAACGAGCAACTACTCTTGGGCGTTCGGCCTTTTCCAATAGTGGCTGACCGGTGTATACAATGGCCGCCAAAGTTATAAATGATAGCTGGAAAGATATATCACCTAACAAGATCAGCGGATTAATCGCAACCAAAACAACCGCCGCCAGCAACAGGCTGCCTCCGACATTCGCCAATCGTCCGCTAAAGAATGCCGCTATAACCGTTATAGCCATCACTACCGAACGGGCTGCCGGCGCAGGAAAGCCAACCAGCGCTAGATATATTACAAGCAGAGGCAGGGCCAAAAGATAAGCAACTTGCCGTCGCAAGCCCAAGCCAATCAACAGCCAAAGCAAAGCTGCGATCATAATGCTCATATGCATGCCGCCAATCGAAATAAAATGACTGGTGCCTGTGCGACTGAAACGCTGGCTTGTCTGCTGGTCAAAAGTATTCATATAGCCCAGGACCAAAGCCTTAGCTAAGCCGGCTGCTGGCTCCGGCATACCCAGGCTGACATAGCCTGCAGCGCGTTGGCGCCAACGCAATAAGACCGCGCGCCAATCATCAGCCGGTCCGGCTGTTGCCCTGATTTTTGGAAAAGCGCACACGCCAATCAAGCCGCGCGCGGCCAACGATCGCTTTCGCTCAATCATTCTCTCGGGCCGGCAGCTAAAGCTTAACCGATCATCATAATTAAGCTCGGGAAACTTGGCAGCCAGTACTTGCACACGCCGGCCATCAGCCAAGCAAGCTTCAATTTCTTGATAAGCAGGGCGCGGCAATAGCTCGCGGCAGACGCGCGCCTCCAGATTATAAACCTGAGCCTCCGGCGGCAAGCTTTGCCGATATTGTTCATTGGCTGCAGACAAGCGCCAAGCGCCAACAACAAAAAATAACAAACTTAGGCAAAACAAACGAAAAACAGGACGCTTAAAAAAATATACGGCAACTGCCGCTATAATAACGGCTATCAGACAAATTTTACTGGGCCACGACCGCCAATCAGCAACCGCTACGCCCGACAAAAAACAAAGCAAATAAAAAAGAAACCTCTTTGAAGGCTTCTCCCACCAAGTTTGTTTAGCTGGCTTGTGACTTAAGATAGGCAGCGATAAAGCCGTCCAACTCTCCATCCAAGACGCCGCTCGTGTCGTCAGTTTCATAATTCGTACGATGGTCCTTAACCAGTTGATAGGGTTGCAAAACATAGCTGCGGATCTGCTTGCCCCATTCGGCCCGTTGTACTTCGCCGCGGATGGTGGCATTCTTCTCCGACTGCTGAGCCAATTGCAGCATCTTGAGCTTGGCCTTCAATAGAGCCATGCATTGTTCGCGATTCTGGCTTTGACTGCGTTCCGTCTGGCAAGCAACCACAATGCCGGTTGCCAGGTGCTTGAGGCGCACAGCTGAAGACACCTTGTTGACATTCTGTCCGCCCGGTCCGCTGGAACGGTAAAATTCGACTTCTATTTCTTCCGGCTTGATATCGATATCGGTCGATGCCGGTAATTCGGGCAATACTTCTACCAAGGCAAAAGATGTCTGGCGCAGAGCCTCGGCGTCAAAAGGACTGATGCGCACCAAACGATGCACGCCCGCTTCGGACTTCAGATTGCCATAGGCATAGCGGCCGGTCGCCTTAATCAACACGCTCTTAATCCCCGCTTCGTTGCCCATCGTGCGTTCCAACACTTCCGCTTGCCAGCCCTGCTTTTCAATATAGCGCAAATACATCCGTTCCAACATTTGCGCCCAATCTTGTGCCTCCACTCCGCCTGTACCTGCATGGATAGACAAGAAGCAATTTGAGCTGTCATATTCTCCGGCAAACAATAAAGCGAATTCCAACTTGGCAAATTTCTGCTCCAGCTCGTCGGCGTGCTTGGCTAAATCCGCCTGCAAACCGCTGTCATTGCCTGCCTCCCTGGCCATAGCCAAAGTCGAGCTGATATCCTGTTCAAAAACTCTCCACAATGCGATTTCTGATTTTAATTCCTCATGCTCCTTGCCCAATTGGCCGGCCTGCACTGGATTTTGCCACAATTCCGGTTCGGCCAATAGTTTTTCCAATTCATCCACCCGCGCTTGCTTGCCGGTCAAATCCAAAATCAAGGCGGCTTCTTGCACCCGTTTAAGCAACTCCGTCAATTGTCTAATTATATTATCCATACCGGTTTAAAAAAGAAGCAAACCGTTGCTCCTTTTTATTTAAGGCCAACTTATATTTGCCAATAACTTTATTTTACAATCAAGCTAACAATAAAAGAAATTATTGCGCCCATCAACAACGCGGCAATCATCGAAACCACCACCACCGTCGCAAAATTACCGCCCGCCTCCAGATACTTAATCAACTGAAAAATAGTCAAGACCGAAACCAGCGACATAATAACGCCGGTTGCGATGCCTGATGCGAAAAGATAGCGCGAATTTTCATTTTTCATAGTAGGACCCCGTCCGCCCAACTCGAGCTAGACTAATTTATTTTTTCCGATATAGACGCATAGATCAGCCAGACGAGAAGAATAGCCCCATTCATTATCATACCAGGCCACCACCTTGGCCAAATCGCCGTCAACCACCTTGGTCAAAGACAAATCAACAATCGAACTTGCCGAATTGCCTACTATATCATGCGACACAATCGGATCGCTGGTCGTGGTCAAAATACCCTTAAAGCGAGCCGTCTTAGATGCTTTGGTTAAGGCATCATTCAACTGCTCAGCTGTCGCCGGTTTTTCCAACAAGAAAGTCAAGTCAGAAATAGAGCCAGTGGGCACCGGCACGCGCAACGCCATGCCGTCAAACTTGCCCTTGAGCGATGGTATAGTCTCGGTAACGGCAATCGCCGCGCCGGTAGTAGTAGGAATGATACTGACAGCGGCCGACCTGGCTCGGCGCAAATCGCGATGAGGGCCATCAACCAGGTTCTGATCGGCCGTATAGGCATGCACCGTACTCATCAACGCCTTCTTGATGCCAAAGGCCGCGCGAATGACATCGGTCACCGGCGCCAAGCAATTGGTAGTACAGCTAGCCATCGAGATCACCTTATCTTTCTTGCTCATTTTTTGTTCATTGACGCCCAAGACATAAGTAGGCACATCGGCACCCTTAGCCGGAGCGGAGATAACTACCTTCTTGGCCCCCGCCTTGATGTGTAGCATAGCCTTTTCTTTTTCGGTAAAGAAGCCGGTGGATTCAATGACCACATCAACCTTCAAGGCAGCCCAAGGCAAGAGCGACGGATCCTTCTGGGCAAAAACCGGATATTTAATGCCGTCGACCGTCAAAGCATCGGCAGTCGCCTTTACCTTCTTGCCATATTGTCCATAACAAGAATCATAGGTTAAGAGGTGGGCCAAAGTAGCGGTATCGGTTAAATCATTGATAGCGACTACCCGCACGTTTTTGCGTTCCAAAAGAGCTTTGAAGGCGGCTCGGCCGATGCGGCCAAAACCATTAATGGCAATGTTGATCATATATTTTATATATTAACAGACACCTGTCTTTTTTAAATTATACCAAAGGCAGAATTAAAGAGCAACTAACGGTTAAAACAAACAAGCCCCTCTATCAGAGGAGCTTGTTTGTTTATAGATAGCAGCTTATCTAGCCTTAGCCAAAAAAGCTTGTAATTCGGGGTGCACTGGAATGGAAAAACTCTGGCGCACTCCAGCCAGATCGGTAAAGCTTAAAAAGATTGAATTCAAAAAGATGCGCTGAGTGCCTGTTTTCTTGAATAATCTGCGGGTATTGGCCGTGCTATAAACGCGGTCGCCGACGATCGGATTGCCGTAGGCCGCCATATGGGCGCGGATCTGATGAGTGCGTCCGGTCTTAAGATTGACTTCCAATAAAGTATAATTGATCAGCCGTTGCAAGATTTTGAACTCAGTGATGGCCTTTTTGCCTTCTTCGCTGCCCACCGGCTTGGCGGCCATTTTTTTACCGCTGGTCGAGCGCGCCAAAGGGAAAGTAATGCGGTCCTCATCCTTGGCCACCTGGCCATAGACCAAAGTCTCATAATGCTTTTCGACCAAGCGTTTCTTGAATTGGCGTTTGAGATCGTCAAAAGAATCATGATTCAAAGCGATCACCATCAGGCCGGAAACGGCCTTATCCAGACGATGCACAATGCCGGGACGGCTGGGATCATCGCCTACTTGCGATACCTGCGGATAATGGATCATCAGCCAGTCAACCAGACTGGGATTGCGGCCGCTGACTTCCGGTCCCGGCTTATCAGGCGGATAATGGACAATCAAACCAGCCGGCTTATTAATCACCAGATAGTCAGGCGTCTCGGCAATTATCTCAATCTGTCCGGTCAAATCAAGCGGCTCTTGATGGCGCAAGGTCGGTTGGGACAAAGTAAGCTCTCCCACCTCCATGCTATCGCCTGCTTTCATCGAATAATGAGGCTTGGCGATCTGGCCATTGACCGTAATAATGCCGGCCTTGATATTCTTGGCCAGCTGGCTGCGGCTCCAACCCTCCAGCTTGGCAGCTGCATATTGATCCAGCCGCTGCCCGGCCTCTGCAGCTTCGATAATAAAATTTGTCATATATACGTATTTACCCACGCTACTCGCGGGGGTCTCAAAGATATGCAGTAACTGGTATATCTCGAAAGTTGTCTAAGCGCCCTCTTTGGTATAATTTATAAAAATTAATTTTTTATATTAATCAATAATATCTCCGCGTTCACAGGCAGCATCAACTATTCACGAGTCCGCCCCAAGCTTCCAGGCACTCATCATTATTAAATATTTCCTTAGCTCGCTTCTGTCCCGCCATACTCATTGCTTTCATTTTAGCCGAATCCTGATACAGAGACTTTAACATAGCCGCTAATTCATCTGTCTTGCTTAGATCAACCCAATAGCCGCTTTCACCCTCCACCAAGCAATCGCTCATTGCTTCGCTCTCTGCCGCCAAGACAGGGATGCCGGCAGCCAAGGCTCCTTGCGCCACCCGCAAATCTTCGATATCCGCCTGGCGGCTGGAAATAATCAATAGGTCAAAAAAGCTATACCATTTATCCAGGCGTGAACGTTCTCCAACCAGCCAAACTTGATTTTCGATATCCATTTTTTTGGCTAACCAAGCTAACTTCCCTCGTTCCCCGCCCTCGCCGATAACTATCAATTGAATACTCAAGGCCAGCTCGTCGGTCGATTTGACCAAGCGCAGCAACTCTTCTATTTTTTGCACTTCAGACAAATCTACCACTGTGCCGATAGTCAAATCGTGCTTAAGCGCCGAAGGACGATTCTGCCAAGGAAATACAGGCATTGCCGCTAACGTCGCTTCGACAGGCTTTAAACCAAAGCGGAGCAATCGAACCTGCGCCTCCGGCCAACCTGCAGCCAAACGGCTTTCCCGCACTCCGGCAGTAAAACAAACGCTCGTCGCCAGTTTAGCCAGGTTATCCAGCTTCGGCCTTAGTTCAACCTTCAATGACAAAGAATTTGCCGGAGCTTCCAGCCAAATCACCTGCAAGCCCAATTTGGCCGCCATCTTAGTGAACCGAATCTTCTCTGGCACTTCGAGCAATAATAATTTGGTAACCCCCTCCTTTTTTATCAAACGACGCAACTTCCAGCTGCCGCCAAAACCAAGCAAATTATCCAAAGGCAACAAACGGAAATAATCCTTTTGCCAACGTCGATAAAAATCTCGATTCGGGCTAACCACAAGAACCGTCAAAGACGGACCGACCAACTGATCAAAGGTTTCGGCTAGCAGCACCGGGCAACTAAGGCCTGTATCAATAAATAACACTTTACTCATATGTAATTGTTGGCGCAGCTTGTTTATTTGATAACATCGCCAGATCGCTCTTGTTTAACCCGCCCATCAAGATCATGGCCACTAGATAAATTACCAGTCCGAGCACCACCGCCAAAACAGTTTGGACCGAAGATTGCAACCAAGGCAATACCGGCCATATCAATAAAGCCATCAAGACGGACGATATCAAAGAAATTAAGGCTAATTTTAAACGAGGCCGTAATTGCGCTGTCCGCCATACTACCCAAACCGAGCCGGCCAACATGGCCGCTTCGCTATAAACAGTAGCCCAAGCCGCTCCGTAATATGAATAACGGACAATCAAAACATAATACAACGGCAAGGCTGTCAAGGCGGTAAACAAATAAAAAGCAATTAATTTGCGCTGTTTCTCAAAGCTAACCATGGTATGGGTATAAAAGCAAGACATAAAGACCGCTCCCACCGCCAGCATCAAAACCCGCAGAACCCCTCCGGAACCCTCAAAATCCCTGCCAGCCACCAGCCGCATAATCGGTTCGGCCAAAACTATGCCCCCAGCCACCAAAGGTAAGACCAAAATCACAGTATAATCAAAGAATTTCTGCCAAACTAAGCGATATTCAGCCATACGTCCAGCCGACCAGTGCGCCACCATAATAGGCAATAAGATGCCGGCAAACATAAAAGGCAGGCTAACCAAGACATCAACAATCTTATAAGCCGCGCCATACAAGCCGACCTCATGATCGCTTTTAAGTAATGACAGTATGATAATATCCGCTTTCAGATAGATTAGGTTCAAGACTATAGTCGTAAGCAAAGGCCAGGACTTGGACATAATTTCCCGCCAAATCGGCCAATCAAAACGCAAACCAATAGCCGCATAACGCCGGCTAAACCAAATGTGCACCAAAAAGCTCAGCAAATTAGCTAAAACAGTCACACACAAGATGCCCACCAACCCCCAATTCTGATTAATAGCATACCAAACACCAATAGCCAGCAGCAGACGGCTGGATATCTCGGCCACAGCGATACGATCGGTCCGCAAGTGCTTTTGGAACAAGCCGACAAAAACTTGGTTTAGACTGGTCAACAAAAAAGCCAAACTGGCCAGCCAGACACCTTGTTTGACCTCCGCCCCATAAGGCATTAGCAGTACCAGCAGCGGGGCCGGCGCCATGATTAAAATAGCCGAAACCAAGCGAAAAGCAAACAAATTACTCAAAATACGGCCCTCCTCTGCGCCTTTTTTATTAATCAACTGGCTAGTAACCAAAGTTAGCCCTAAATCAGCCACAATCGCAAAGACCGAAGCAAAAGCGATAACCGTCGAATAGCGGCCAAAACCGCTGCTACCCATGTATCGTGTAATCAAAGCAATGGCTAACAAGCCAAAAACCGTGCCCAAAACCTTGCTGGCCACTTGCACCAATGAATTCCAAATTATTCTTGTTGATAAACGCATTATTTTGCCTTAATTTAGCCAATCAGCTATAATAGAAGTAGAAAATGGCCTACAGCTATTATATACATTAAGTATACAATTATAACCAACCTTATGCAATTTACCAAAAAGCCAGGATTTGGCAAATTATTGATTGTTATAATATCAATAATAATCTTATTGCCATTCCAATCTGTTTTAGCCCAAGCCGATGGTCAAGTTGGACCACCCGCACCAGCTGCAGAAGAATACGGACCACCCGCACCAGCTGCCGCCCAACCGGCTGCGCAAAGCTCATGGCTAACCCTAGTTAGCCCGGGCACTAAAATTATTGGCAATATTGCTTACAATGAAACAGGCACCCCTAAGGATATTCGCGTCATCGTAGCCGGCATCGTCCAAGTTGTGCTAGGCCTTCTGGCTACCATTTTTATTATTATGATTATCATAGCCGGCACCAAGTGGATGGCCAGCCAGGGCAACGCCACCAAGATTACCGAGGCCAGACAGACCATAATAGCTGCTTCGGTCGGACTAATCATTATCTTGGCTTCCTTCGCTATTACTATTTATATTTCTCGCTCTATCGTGGCTACCACCGGCAGAGCCAACCCCTCAAATATCATTTACTACCGCAATCAATAAGAGCCTCTTTACTTTTTAGCCTTAGCTTGCTAGATTAGGCTTGTCTTTTATGGAAAATCAACCTAAAACCTATCGCTTGGGATTGGATATCGGCGGCACCAAAATGTCTGCCGTTCTTTTGGATGACAATCAAGTAGTTGAATCGGCGCGCCTAGCCACTCCTCGCGATAACATCAAGAACTTCTTAATCATGCTTAAGGCGCTCATGGAGCCGCTGATCGAAAGAACCAAGCGCGACGGCCGAGATTTGCAGTCTCTAGGGCTAGGCATCGCCGGCACTATCGATTATCACAAGAAAATCGTCACCGCTAGTCCGAATTTGGAACTGGTTTGCGATATCAAAATCTTGGATAAAATCCGCGCCCTGCTCGCTTTAGACATTCCTTTTTACCTCGATAACGATGCCAGCTGTTTTACTCGAGCCGAAGCTCTCTTAGGCGCCGGCAAAACCTTCAACGAAGTTTACGGCATCACTATCGGTACCGGCATTGGCGGAGCCTTGGCCATTAACGGCCAGATTTACAATGGCGCCCATGGCGGAGCCGGAGAACCTGGCGCCTTACTAGTCGACCTGGAAGAAAAAATCACCCTGGAACAGGCTTATCAAAAATTAACTCAGAACAATTCACGCCTCTTGGCCCAAGAAGCCTACGAAGGCGACCCCTTAGCCGGCCAAATCTTCCTGGAGCTGGGCGAGTACCTGGGCTTAGTCTTTGCCAACATCGTCAATATCGTCGACCCAGGCATTATTATTATCGGCGGCGGCACCGCCGGCTCGTCCGATCTCTTCTTATCTACTGCCCGCCGAGCCATGGTCAACCATATTGAAAGCCCCCAAGCTCGCAAAATCAAGATCGTCAAAGCCAAACTAGGCGACAACGCCGGTGCGATCGGCGCCGCACTCCTAGACCGCTAAATATTTTTTATCTAAAAACTTCTCGCACATCTGCGAGAAGTTTTTATTGTCCGGCACTATAAACTGCGTGTTTTTATTTTTTCAGCAACTTCAGCCAAGAAATCGTTCTTGCTGATTTCGCGGGTCTCACGGCTGCCGCGATCGCGCACCATCAGCTCGGGAGAAGCGATTTCTTTGTCGCCGATTACTAACATATAGGGCACCTTTTCGTTGACTGCTTTGCGGATCTTATTGCCCACTGTTTCATCTGCCTCATCGATCTCCACTCGAATATCGGTTGCTTTAAGCTCCTCGGCCAACGCGCGGCAATGCTCCACATGATCTTGGCCTACAGCAATTAGCTTAACTTGCACAGGAGACAACCAGACAGGAAAGGCGCCGGCAAAATGCTCGATAATTACCCCCATAAAGCGTTCGAGGCTGCCCAACAAAGCGCGATGGATTACTACCGGGGTTTTTTCGCTGCCATCAGAATCAACATAAGAAAGCTCAAAACGCAACGGCATTTGATAATCCAATTGGATAGTGGCCAATTGCCACTGGCGGCCGATCGCATCTTTGACCTTAACGTCAATTTTGGGTCCATAGAAAGCTCCATCCCCTTCGTTTATGATATATGGCAATTCGGCAGCCTCTAGCGCCTTCTTCAACGAATCTTCCGCCTCATCCCAAACCGCTTTTTCACCCAAGAAACTTTCCGGACGCGTCGATAGATGGATCTCATCGATCGTCAAGCCGAAATCTTGATAGATATTTTTTATCTTAGCCAATAACGCCGATATTTCCGAAAAAATCTGTTGCTGCATGGCAAAAATATGAGTATCATCTTGCGAAATGCTGCGCACGCGAGTTAAGCCATGCAAAGTACCGGACTTTTCGTTGCGATACAAAGTAGTTGATTCAGCCAAACGCAGCGGCAAATCACGATAAGAATGGATATCCCGCTTGAAGACTAACATATGCGCCGGGCAATTCATCGGCTTAATGCCGAATTCCAGATCATCCTCGGCATGATGCAAGACAAACATATCTTCTTGGTAATGCTCCCAATGGCCGGAAGTTTTCCACAGTTCCGAATTTAATAATTGCGGAGTGCGAATTTCCTGGTAGCCCTCGCCGTATGATTTTTCACGCACGTATTGCAATAACTCCAAGTACACCTTCATGCCCTTAGGCAGCAAGAACGGAATACCGGGAGCATACTCATGCGACATAAACAAATCAAACTCTCTACCCAGCTTACGATGATCGCGCTTTTCCGCCTCTTCCATCATTGCCAGATATGTATCCAGATCTTCTTTAGTGCCAAAAGCAACAGCGTAAATCCTAGTCAACATCTTATTCTCTTCGCTGCCTCGCCAATAAGCGCCCGCCAGCTTAGTCAGCTTAAAGCTATCAGGCGCAATATCACTGATCTTTCCCAGATGGGGGCCTTTGCAGAGATCTTCAAAATCTCCGATCTTGTAATAACTGACTTCCGTCTCGCTGGCTGCCGCCAAGTCGCGGATCAACTCTGCCTTATAGGGATGGCCATCAGCTTCTTCCATAGCTAACGCTTCGGCCACGTCCACAGTCCGGCTGCTGATTTCCCCACCCTTAGCCAGCAGACCGCGCATCTTTTTTTCTACCCGAGCCAAATCTTCTTCCGACAGCTGAAGATTATCAAAATCGTAATAGAAGCCATTATCAATCACCGGTCCGATAGCCATCTGGGCTTCCGGATAAAGCTCGCGCACCGCCCAGGCCAGGACGTGGGCCAAGGTATGCCTTAAATTGTGCAATTGTTCATTGTTCATAAGATACTTTAGGGAGACAACCCTTTTGAGAAGGGCTTTCTCTCCAATACCCCTCTTTCCAAGGGGTCCCTTCCGATCCCGACACTCGGGACTCTCCAGGGACGATTTATTATTTAATTCAAATTTACAAATGAATTATGTGTGTATTTGTAGATAAATTATATAAAAAAGCTCGTCTCAGCAAAGCAAAAAAATCTGCTTTACTAGGACGAGCTTGCCTCGCGGTTCCACCTAGTTTCTCTGGCTACTGCCAAAGCACTCTTTACTCTACGGCTTAGTCCCAAATAACAGGATAGCAAAAATGCTAATAACAGTTGGTAGCTGTTACAATCGCCGCATTTAACTTATAACAAATATTTTTCTCTTAGTCAATCTGCCTATTGCCCTTCGGGGATAGCCCTTAAATTCTTATTGGTGATACCTAATCCCAATTCACGCATAATAAAAGCGGCATCCTCAGGCTTACCCAAGAAATAGCGCTTGTTATTAACCGGGAAGACATACCAAGCTTCGCCCTTCTTGTCAACTTGCAATAATATTTTTCCAGCCTGAGCCTTGGCAAATTTTTCATCTATAGGCATATTTCCGGTACCGAGCGGATTAAACCCTCTGGAAATTTCCTCATAATCCGAAAAACCGTCATTGTCCGAATCGGCCTGCAGTGGGTTGGTTCCAATCGCTATCTCCAAAGAATCGGATAATCCGTCGTTATCACTATCCTGGCCGGAAACTCCGGAAATAGCAATCGGTATCCGGGCGAGATCAGCCGAGCTAATTCCCACGCCCAAGCGCCTCATCAGCAAATATGCATCAGAAGGACGGCTCATGGAATAACGCTTGTCGTCTTTGGGATTAACATACCAGGCTTCGCCTTTTGACTCAATCTGCAATAATATCCGCCCTCTCAATCCGGGCGCAAGCGCTGGCTGATAAGGATCTATGCCGGTTGCCTTAATCGCGTATTCCAGTTCTGTCATGCCGGCGGCGTCAGGCTTAAAGGTTGCCACGAGCTCTTTGCCTTTTTGGCCGACGACTATAGCGTATGATAATTCATTGCCCTGCCAATCAATCGGCGACAAACGCAACAAAACTCCTCCGGTCACTGGCGTCGTATAACTGCCGATCATCTTGCTCTGGTCGACCACTAGATTGTCATCGACATCAAGAGTCCTTAAAAATACTTTGAACTTCTGGCCAACCGCCAAAGAACCGTTCGCATTGCGAAAAACAATGCTCGTTTGAGGCAAAGTTTGCGATAAATATAAATCTTGATTGCAAACAAAATTAAGATTAAAAAACCAATAACAGCCATAATTAGAACCCTTATCGCAAACCTCCATGGCGTATTTTTTTACCGGCGACAAGGCAACAGCCAGTTTGGTGTTGCCGTACTGGTCAATGCTGCCATTAAAAAGTTTTGAATCAGCCTGTGGATTGCCATTTTCGTTAACTTTTTGCTCGTAAACAACGTAAGTCAAATTACCCAAAATATTATTCTTGGCATCGCGAAAAACCGGTTTAAAATTAGTCTTTATGCTGCACTTAGCGCTTTCCAGCCCCTCAACCAACAAATTAATATTTGTACGCTGCTGACTGACTATCTTAAGGCCGGAAAAATTTTGTATCCTACCTGACGGCAGCTTAATCTGCACGGTATAAGTGCCTGCCGGGTACTGCAAATAAGCTTGGCCCTGGTCGTTGGTTGTTAATGTTATCAAAGGGCTGCCGATAATCACCTGGCCGAAACGATCCGTTTCTTGGCCAGACAGAGAGAACTTGAGGCCGGGCAATGGATTGCTGGTGGCCGCATCCTTGATAGTAAAAAATGCTTCGCTAAACTTAAAATCAATCGGCGTTATCTGGCTATCTGTAGCCTGGACATTCGGCAAAGGAAAAGCAAGGCCGCCTTTATTTTTTATTTCCAAGAAATAATTTCCGTTTGTTTCAGGCAAGCTTCGGTTTTTGGAAGGCAGATAAAAACTGACATCACCCGCGTCTCCAGTCGAAAAATTACCCTGCAAGGCGCCTTTCATCGGTTCGCCCACAGAGTTGGCTGCCTGAGAATAAACATTAAACTTAATATTCTGCTGAGGAGTCAGCGTCGATAAATCCACCGCCCTAAAATATACATTAGACAAGGTAATGGTTCCGGTAGCCGCCTGCGCACAAACCAAAGCCAATTCGTCAAAATACCAGAAATCCGCCTGGCGAAGGCTAGGATTGGCAATCATTATTGTTAGGCGAGTAGTGCTGGTGCTTACGGGCACATTAACGATTCCACGCCCCGTATATTTATCAGTACTCCCGCTTATCAGCTGCTTGCCCGGCTTGGTCAGGCCATTGGCATCATAAATCTGTTCGTATATTGCGTATTTTGCTTGCGGAATAACATTGCCTCCAAAACCGCGAATAGCCGTACTGACACTGGCCTGGCAAGCCGCCTGAGCTGATCCAGCCGCAACTAGCCAAAACAAGCCTCCCGCGAATAGCAATAATTTATATTTCATATTTATATTTTACTACCTGGCTTCAATAAAGTAAGTTTGTCTGTAAATAAAAAATAAGTCAAAAGCCAATCGGCCAGCCGACTGATTGATCTGGGGAGTTAGCTTTCATTAAATAATACAGATTTATCTAGTGACAGAGATGGTTGCGCCCGAAAGCTCTGTGTTTGGAGCGGTAACAGTAACGCGATTATTGATCGTTTTTAATACTCGATAGCCGATACCATTAGCATTGCAACCGGTCGGGCAAGCTGGATCAGTCGGCAAAGAGGTTAAGTATAGCTCGTTATTGGTCAAAGAAGTCAAATCAATCAACGAGCTTGCGTTACAGGTTGTAGTAGCTACGCCGGCGGCGCAAATTTCCGTCTCATTCGTTGTCAAAGAATACGGCAAAGAACCTTTGTTATCCACAGCGTACTGATGGATGGCATTTAAAATAGTATTAACATTCGACCAGCGCTGAGTATTGCGCGCCATGCCCAGTTGTCGAGCTGGATTAATAGCGATAATGACGATAGCCGCCAGAATAGCAATAATACCGATTACAAGCAGCACTTCGATCAACGTAAAGGCTTGATTGTGCGCCAAAGAAGTTAAAGAGTTTTTGTTCGATGTTTTCATAATTATTTTGAGGTATTCCTCGCTAATTAATACCGTTTTATTATACCACTATTAAAGAACAGACGCAAAAAAACTCTCTATTGCCTTTCCATTTTAAAATGGCCTAGCGATAGAGAGTTTTTGCTTAGAATGCGATCTAACGAGTAACGCTGATGCTAGTGCCTAATTCTTGAGTCGATGTTGGTACCGATACGGTGATGCGGCCATTAACCGACTTGCTAATCTTATATCCGATGCCATTGGCATTACAACCGGTTGGGCAGCTAGGATCAGAAGGCAAAGCGGTCAGATATGTCTCCGAATTGGTCAAGACTTGCAAATCAACCAAAGAGGAGCTGGCGCATGTAGTAGTAGCGACACCGGTAGCGCAAATCTCCGTAGCAGAGGTGGAAGTAACCGAGGTAGGCAGATTGCCTTTGTTGTCCACGGCATACTGATGAACGGCGTTTAGGATTGTATTAACATTTGACCATCGTTGAGTATTGCGAGCTTGCGCTAGCTGGCGGGCCGGATTAATAGCAATAATGACGATAGCGGCCAAGATCGCAATAATACCGATGACCAGCAAGACTTCGATTAAGGTAAACCCAGAGTAAGAGTTAACCTGCTTGTTTGTTTTGTTCATAGTTATTGGTTAATTATTTTTATATAACGCGAACTGACCCAACCAAGAGTCTTATCGCTAATTTGCAGCTTATACCATTCACCGCGGGTCTCTACCAATACATATCTAGCCTGTGGATAAATTTTTGTGACAATAGCGGCAGCCGCATTCGAATCATTACGCACATTCAAATATCCGGTTGGCGTAGCCGTAACCTCTGCCCATTTAATGATTTGCGCTATTGCTAAAGTCGCAGTTGACGCAAGCTGATTACTGCTGGTCGCTATCGACATGGGCAAAGTAGCGCTGGCGCTCGGAACAACAGCCGGAACAACAGCAGGCTCTGTTGGCAAAATAGCAATCGTGCTCGTCGCCTCCGGCATTTGAGCTACCTGCTTCTGAGAAAAATAATCAAAAACTTTAAAACGGATTACCAATAATACCATTATAGCAAATATTACAAATATAACCAAGACCGGCAATAGCTTCCTTATCCAAGATAAATCAAAGCCGTGCTTGCCTGCCGTCTCCGTTTCTTGATATTCCTGTGCCAACAAATTTAAATGCGGCAATCGTAAATTTTCGGCCAAAACGGCTAGGCCAGAAACGTTAGCATAAAATAATTGCGCCGGATCATCACTAGCCTTGAGCCCTAATTTAATAAACGGCCTAGCCAAGCTTATCTTGCGGACCAATTCTTTTTCCAAATATTCAACTAAGCCAGGCAACAAAGCGCTGCCGCCTGCCAAGACCACATGTTTGACCGGCATTTTCTGCCGACCTTCTTCGTAAGCGATGGCTTGGGCTAGGCCATGGCTAATTTGAGCGGCTTTTGACAGCAAAACGCCATAAGCTGCATTCCTTTTTCCTGGCTCAAGTCCCTTAGCGCATTTAAGTTTTTCCGCCTCCTCTTGACTTATCCCCAACTTGGCTGCGACTGCCTCGGTCATCTGCGCTCCAGCCACCGGCAAAGACACCGACAAACGCAGAACCCCCTGCTGATCATACAAAGACAAGTCAGTGCTGCGATAGCCGATATCAGCAATCATGGTCTGTCCCTGAGCATGCTCCAAGTGCAGCAAAGCTCGCGCTAAGGAGAGAGATTCGGCATCGATTATTTTCAAATAAAGTCCGGCAGCGGCTAATACTTGACGGTAATCGTTAACAATCTTTTTGGTCGCCGCCGCAAAAATGATAGACTGCGCGCCGACAATCGGCGCGGCCAAATAGTCCCAATAAAGATTGCTAAAATCAAGCGGCAACATTGCCGCCGCTTTCTTGCGAACTTGCGCGTCTAACTCCGCGCCTTTAAGGCTCAAGGGCAGCTCGAAACAATATAGATAAGTCTTGCCTTCAGGCAAACTGATAATCACATCCACCGCGCTTCTGGGAAAATTTTTCTGCTGCCTGAGCTTCGTTAAACCTTGCTTGATTTTTTGCGCCAAAGCGGCCGCGTCTATTATCTCGCCTGCCTCGACTATCCCCGGCTCTAGCTGCAGGCGAGCGGAGCAGATCACGCCCGCCCTGCCCAAATACAAAAACTCCAACGAACCATCGCTGATATCAAGGCCGAACATGATAGAAGATTTTATCCCAAACATAATCAAGGCACTTCCCGCCAACTGGAAATCGTCAGTGTAGGAGTTAATTGTGAAACATTTACTTGCACCCGTCTAGTGTAATAACTGACTGTGCTGGAAGCGTTAACAACGCGATTTGTATTGCCGCTGCCGCCGACCGCGCCGATATAACAATTGTAATTGTCTAAAGGCAAAAGTTCATTACCCGCATAAGTGCTGCTGGCAAGCAAAGTAGCCAAAGCATGCTCGGCACAAGCATTAGCCAAGACACGCGCCCGTTCTGATTCCTGAGCGTCCAAACTAAGGCGCGACTCTCCCAATGAGCGCGCCAACAAAGACACGCCGATCACAAAGACCAGCGCGGATACGATTAAGATGGCGGTTAAGGCCACCAAGCCGGTTCTTAATTTCATTGGGTTCTGATATTAGCGGTAGTCGCAAAAGCCTCGCTAACATTATATTCAGCGCGGTTTGAAGTGTTATTATACTGCAGCGTCAATTGCGTTCGCACAGCCGCCGGATCGCCGGTAATACCCAGATTGGTAAAAGTTAAAGCGGTTGACGATACCTCTGTGCTGATAATCGGCTGCGCTGTAGCTGATCCCAGTTTAACATAAATCAATCCGCCGGACACATTAACGATGGTCGGATTAGTCGAAGACACCGCTGTTGACAGAGTTAAAGAGCTGGAACTGGCGCCCAGCACAGGAGCGGTAACGCCGCTGGCATTGCTTATCAAGTCACTAATCTTATCAAGCGCGTAACGGCCGTTATAGCTTACCTCATCTATGGCCGCCAGCCTGGCCTTGCTTAACAAAATATTGATGCCGATAACCGCCACAATAGACAATAATATTGCGGCCATGCCGATATAGATTAACAGCTCTAAGAGAGTAAAAGCTTTGTTTGTTTTCATAAATAATCCTACTCAAGGCACGATAAAAACGCCGGAATTAGCCACAACATTACTGCCATTATACAAAATAATCTGATAATTACCGGCAACCGCATTACCGGTAAACTGCATGTCAAACTGGTAATTAGTTGCACCGGCCGGAACTGAATAAACCGTAGGATAGCCGTTAATGTTATATTTAGTGTCGCTAACCGAATTGCTGCTACGCAAATTAAACCAAGTTAAAGTTGTAGGATTATAAACACGGAAACGATTCAATGTGCCTGAAGGCCAAAAAATTGCAAAAGCATTAAAGGTTACTGCCGAACTGCTAGAGTTAGCCAGATAGATAATATTAATAATCTTTAAATTGCGGACAACGGAGCTAGCATTGATAGTTAAAAAGTAAGAAGGGGTAGAGCTCGCCATATTGGCCAAGATAGTGGTAAACGCAACCTGGCCCTTGCGATAAGGGCTAAAATTCCAATCAACAGTCGAAGTGACAATCCTGGAACTGGCATCATAGGCGGCTATATCCAGATGCCGGACAAAACCATCGGCGGTATCGCTTGACCCGCTCAGGATCCAAGTGCTAGTCGGGGCCGCCAAGCCATAAGTACCGACGCTCAATGAGCCAAAATCACGATTGCGAATCTGCCTCGCCGCCTCTAGGCCCTCTTTGGCATACAGCAGAGCCTAGAACGTTCCAAACTCTGGCGGCTAGCCGTACCGGCATCCACCACCACATAGCTAATAGCAATCACCGCCACTACAAAAATAGCCGCAGCCACCAGAAACTCCAGGATCGACTGCGCCGGTCGCCTATTTTTCAATTTTGCCATTGCTATCCACATAAACATTATAATTAACCACGCTGTTGGCCAGATTAAAAGTGCTGGAAGCGGTAGAAGTCCCTGTCAGCTTATAAAAAACCAATTCACTGGGCCCGCTGAGCGTGACTCCATTATCCAAATTAACCGTCAGGTCCTCTGTCGTATCACGAGTGGCAAAAGTAGAGCCCTCAAACAACACATAATAATTACCGAACTGGCGAATGCCCCAGCTGGCATCATTTTTACCGGCCATTGCCTGATCGCGTACCCGCCGCAAATCAACTGATAATTGCGAAGTGGTTTCGTCCAAAGACTGGCGGCTGAAATAGTTGACCGCCCCAGGAATAGTTAAAATCGCCATTACGGCAGTAATAGCGAAAACCAATAATATCTCAAAAAAGGTAAACCCCCGATAGTTCATAAAGTTTATAGAGTTCGTAAAGTTTACAGAGTTATTTGTGTTAAATTAATTAAAAATCCCCGGTACTACTACCCCTCCTTCGCTCCGAGGATACAGAGCTTCGGGCGGGCATGCTTTATGAACTTTACAAACTTTAAAAACTTTACAAACTTATGTCTAGCGATTAATGCCTGACGTTAGGCTGTAAATCGGCATCAGAACCGAGACTGCCACAAACAAAACACCCAAAGCAATCAAGACTAACAATATCGGCTCTATTAATGAAGGCAATTTCTTGGTCTTGGCCGAAACCTCCTTATTATAAAATTCCGCCAGATAACCCATGGAATTTTCCAAAGTACCGCTCTTTTCTCCTACCGCTATGATATTTAAGAAATTCTTGGGAAAAAGCAAAGGATATTCGCCAAAAGCGACCGACATAGCAGTACCGCGGCTGACTTTCCAACCGGCCTTATGGATCGCCGCTTGATAACTCAGGTTTGTAACCGCTTCTTCGGTAGCCTGCAAAGCCTCGGACAAAGACAGGCCGCCGCGTACAAGCGTGGCCATTAGCTGGCTCACAATCGCTAATTGATATTCTTTATACAAGCCGCCCACTATTGGCATCCGCAAGAAAAGCCCATGCCAGAAACGACGCACTTGTTTCAAGCGATTTAAAAAAGATAAAGCTGTCAAGGCGGCCGCCACCTCAATAATAAAGATAAACCAAGATTTTTGTACAAAACTAGCAAAGGCCAACATCATCTTAGTCGTCCAAGGCAGCTCAACATTCAACTGAGAAAACATTGGCGTCAATTTTGGCAATACATAGATAGCCAGAACCATGCCCAAGATAAAAGTAGCCGACACAACCAATTTAGGATAAAAAGTAGCCGCCTTAATATCCTGTTTTAAATCATGATTGCGCTCCAACCACTCGGCCAAAAAAGATAAGTTTTCTTCCAGCGTACCGGACGCTTCGCCCGCTTGAACCAAGCTGGTAAAGGTGCGCCCAAAATGGCGGTCTTCTTTGGCAAAAGCGGCCGACAAGGTGGTGCCATATTCCACGTCGTTCTTGACCTTGGCAATCAATCGGCCAAAAAAACGCGAATGCATCTGATCAGACAACGTCCCCAAGCACTCATCAATCGGAATGCCGCTCTTAAGCATGATAGACAGGTTCTTGGCGAATTCCACCTTGTCCTGATCGGAAATTGAATTAAACATATATTAAGTTTTGGTTGATCTAAACACCTCTTCGATTGTTGTAACGCCGGCCAAAGCCTTCTTTAATCCGTCTTGCTGCATAGTGCGCATCCCCGCCTTGACGGCAGCCTTTTCTATAATATCCGCAGAAGCTTTTTGATTGATTAATTGGCGTATCTCGTCATTAATTTCCATTACTTCAAAAATGCCGGTGCGGCCGGCATAGCCGGTATTGCCACAGCTGGAACAACCGGCGCCTTGATAAACCGTCAGCTTGGAAAAGTCCTTGCGCTTACTGACGCTAGCCAAGGCGGCAGCCAAATTTTTGTCCGCAGACAACAGGACCTGCACTTTTTTGTCCAAAGCTACGCTAGCCTTGCAACGATCACAGATCTTGCGCACCAAACGTTGCGCCACTACCACATTAGCCGAACTAGCCACCAAAAATGGCTCCAGTCCCATATCAAACAAGCGAGGAAAAGTGGTGCCGGCATTATTGGCATGCAGGGTTGACAGCAACAAGTGTCCGGTCATGGCAATATTTACCGCAATGCTAGCCGTTTCTGCATCACGGATTTCTCCAACCATAATAATATCCGGATCTTGGCGAACCAGACTGCGCAAGCCCGTAGCGAAAGTCAGATTTTTCTTGGCATTTACTTGGGTCTGTTGCACATGCTCCATTTGATATTCTACCGGATCTTCAATTGTCATAATATTTACATCCGGCTGGTTGACGATCTGCAACAAGGCATAAAGGCTGGTAGTCTTGCCGGAACCGGTCGGACCAACCGCCAAGATCATGCCATAAGGCTTTTCGGCCGCACGCCGCACCTTATCCATGTCATCGGTATCTAAGCCCAGGTCTTCCAGATTAAAGCGCCGCGAATGTTCGGCCAAAAGACGCATGACAATATTCTCGCCCTCCGTAATCGGCAAGATGGACAAACGAACATCAAACTGAGCGTCCTTCTTGTGATAGCTAAAACGGCCATCCTGCGCCGCCTGATGCTCATCAGTGCGCAGCTTCGCCATAATCTTCAAGCGAAAGGCTACTTTCTCATGCAGCTCCTTGGGGTAGCCGAACACTTCTTGCAATGAGCCATCTACGCGGTAACGCACAGCCACTTGCTTATCCATCGGCTCTAAATGAATATCGGAAGCGCGGTTATCATTGGCATACTCCAACAAATAATCAACAAAGCGGACAATATTGTCCTCAGTCTTATTGCCGGCTTTGATGGCGGCTATAACTTCGTCCAACTGTTTAGTGAAGTCTTTTTTATAAAAACGAAAAGCATCTTCCATGGCGAAAGGAGTGGCGTAATAAGGCTCTACTTCCAAGCTGGCTGTTTTTTCTAACAATCGGAAAAATTCATAATTATCAGGATTGGTCGTAGCCAGCTTAAGAACATTATCTTGATGCTCAAAAACAATGGCCTTTTGCGCCTTAGCAACCTCAAAAGGAATCAAGGCAAGCAGCTCATCGCTAATCTTGTTTTTAAATAAATCGATATAGCGCCAACCGAAACGATTGGCGATCAATTGCCCGAGATGTTGATCTGGAATAATCCCCTTTTCCACTAAAATAACTTCCGGCTCCACACTGCGACTGACAGATTCGGCAACCAGCTCGTCAAATTTAGCTCCTTTAAGATATCCTTCCTCGATCAGTAATTTTTTTAGCTCCTTTATGTCCACCATAGCCTCCTTTTACAAATGGCTTTTAATTTTTTCGATAATCTCTTTAAGCGAATAATTGCTCTTAACCAAATAATCTACCGCGCCTAAAGTTTTTGCCTTTTCCACATCAGAATTTTGGCCCAGATTAGACACGACGATTACCGGAATCTTGGCATACTTAGGCTCCTTGGAAATATCAGTCAACACCTCAAAGCCATTCTTAACCGGCATAATCAAATCGAGCAATATAATATCAGGCAGAAATTCCTTGATTTTAGGCAAAACCTGCTCCCCGTCAGCTACCACGGCTACTTCGAATCCGGCGCGCATTAAACCGTCATGATAGGCTTTGCTGATGAATTTATCATCTTCGGCTAACAAAATTTTTGTTTTAGTTGTCATATGTTTATAGTTATGCCCCTCCGCGAATTTAATCCTAATATAGAACTTAAAATTAAACAAAGATTATTAAGCGCTTTTTATTGTTTCAGTATACCACACGCGCCGCCAATCAAGTAGTTTGATCCTTGTCTGCCCGAGAAACATCAAGCAAGTCATTTAACAGGCTAATCAAGCGAATAGTAGAGTCTGACAAATCTTGCAAATAACTGCGTTGTAATTTATTGAGCGGTCCGACGCCTTGCTCATCCAAAAGCGCTTCCGCAAACAGTCTGATAGAAGTTAATGGCGTACGAATCTGATGGCTAACCAGAGAAACGATCTCCGCCCTCATCCTGTCTGCTTCTTTCAGCCTGGCAATATCACTTAGGATTATCACTCCGCCCACCGGCCGGCCTGCCTTATCATTAACCGGCTGCACCCAAGCTTCAAAAAAATGCTGACCGAGCATGATTTCATGATAATATGAAGATTTTCCGGTAAAAACACCTTCAACAGCTCTGCTTAAGCTGCCTGTGGACTGACTGCTTAAAGTAAATGATGCGATAAAGTCGGGCAGCAGAATGGCTTTGTCTTGCACTAAGCCGCGGATAACATGATTAGCAACTATCGGCGTTCGGCTTTCGTCATAAACCAAAACTCCAATCGGCAAGATCTCAATCAAATCGATATTGCATATTTGCTCCCTATCCATATAATCATCTTAGCCAATGGATGGCTCCGGCACGATCCCCGAACCATTTGACTTTATCAGCATCCTTATCACGTTGACCGCGGGTGACAACTTGCAGCAATGAACCTCCGCCAACTACCGCAACTTTGCTAATTTGTTTCTCTTTGCTCAGGCTAACGGCAGCCGCCCATAACGCGCGCGGCGGAGCGCCCGAGCCCAAAGAAGCTAAATCAACGATCATTTTTTCCTTTTTGGGACTGCGGCTAGTTGCTAAAACTAAAGCTTCGCGGCAAGCCATGGCCAAAGCGCGAACCCGCTCTTCCGGCTGGGCATCATTTCCAAATATAATAACTTCGATAATATCACGCTCATCCGGATAAACTGCAAATAGTTTTCTTAATTCGCTATCAGTCTTCATAATAAATTTTTACACCAAAAAAATTTTTAAACCGCCCACAACTCTTGGCTTCATTATACCATACATTTTTTAAACAAAAAACCTTTGCCAATACGGCAAAGGTTAAATGATTTATCGCTATTTACAAAGTCTTATCCAAACGGCATTAAAACTACTCAATGCAGCAATCGATTGCCTTTTTTACCAGCAAGCCCAACTTGCCCATAAAGCCTTTCTTTTCGGTATCATGTTTATTCACAGCCCCTTCATCTATTTTCTTGATATCAGTCGGCACCAACAGCTTCATATTAAGCCCCCAGAACAATGAATAGAGCTCATAGGCCTTACGGAACATATCATAAGACTCTTCCTTGCGGCCGCGTCCCAAGGCCTTAGTGCCAACCTCCATCAATCGATAACTGGCTGCCAACAAGTGCTTAGAAATACACCATTCCTCAGCTTCCGGTTCCTTGACAATCTTCTTAAGCAATTCCTTGCGCATCTCGCGCACCTCATTGATCAAATCAAAATATTCTGTTTTGCCGGACTTGCCGCCCGAAAAGAAAAAATGCTCTTCAATGCCCACCAGATTCATAATGGCGATAGTCAGATCCTGGTCGCTGGACAAATCCATTTTGTCCTCTTTCTTCATGGCATCGTATTTTTGGATCAATTCGTTGATTTTTTGTTCATTAGCTTCCATACAATTAAGTTCGTAAAGTTTATAAAGTTCTTAAAGTTTGTAAAGTTATTGGTATTGGGGATTATATTTTGTTCGTAAAGTTTATAAAGTTCTTAAAGTTTGTAAAGTTATTGGATTAAAAAAATTTATAAAAAGCTTTTTTAATATTATTTTATCGCTTCAATAAAGACATTGCGATTTTAGTAAAATATATCAATTGCTATCTTGTAATTGCAAAGTAGATCAAGCTGATGATTAGCAGGCTGCCTAGGGGGAAGACTATTTTCTCGAAAGGGAAATGGGCCTTGTTGTTATTGCGGCGTTTGACCTCCAGATACCATTCTTCGGCTGCCCAAAAGACCAAGGAGCCTGGCACGATAGCAATCACGAATTTGCTCAAAGGCCAGCCATAAAAAGGCAAGACTGAATCACCCAACATCTTCATATAATACATCGGCACCAAGGTAATGGCATAATAGAAAATCGATGTTGCCAACCCGACATAAGGGAAAGTCCATTTTTTCTTGCCCAGCCAATCAATAGTCCAGCCGATCAGAGCCACGCTCAAACCGCCCACCCACAGGCCGACAATCGAGTCGTCGACGCCCAAAACCCTGGCGATTTCCAAGCCGGCGCCCGCGGCCACGGCGCAAATCGGACAAAAAGCTAAAACCGGTTTAGCCGCTAACAACAATATTGCTAATAATAGTATTTGCATAAATCTTTTACTTAAGCGCCTTGAAATAAGCGATAATATCGATATCACCCACCAGGCACTTACCCTCTTTGGTATAGAGCACAGGAATAGTGACAGCACCCTTAATGCCGCAACTCTTGGCCCTAGCGATCAGCTCGTTCTTATTAACCGTATTTTTATAAACTTCTTTTTTATCCAACTGATAAGCGGCCGGCAGAGGGTTTGCGCTAAGATAATCTTCGACATTGGCGCAATGAGGACAACCGTCGCCATAATAAAAAATAGGGACGCCGACTGCAACTAACGGTTGTTTAGCCGTTTTATTCTTGACATCCGCCAAGACCCAGCCAACCGCCAAAATCGCCACCAAGGCCAACGCGCTCAAAAGGTATAGTTTCTTCATATTAAAAACTTCTTATATATTTAAGAATTATAAAACAAAAAACCAATTATTTCCACCCTTACAGGTTACCACACCGCCAAATAATAACAACTGTCCGCTTTTTTGCTAATTATAATACTTTTTGCCCTAAGATTAAAAAATCCCTCCCCGACACGCGTCAGGAAGGGATGGCAATTATCAAACAATGAAATCAGCCGGGATGTATTTATCGCGCTTAAAATCATAGATTTCGTTTTTGATTGGCGGAGAGTCAGGCACAAAATTAGCCGTCAGGAACATTTTTGGTGTTTCGGAACTGACTGGCACCCAGCCCGAGCTAGCGCCGCACAAGGAATTATTATAATATAGGTCAGAGCCTACCGCTTTGATATTAGCCAAAAAGTCATGCGGGGTACCGGATAAAGTACCGCCATAGACCGTTTCACGGCGTCCGTCAAAGTAAACCTTTCGGCATTCACACAACAACATAGTAAAGGCCCCGGTATCAAGGCTGACTTCTCCGTCAGTCGAAGAAACTTCCAGATAAAAATCAAATTTCCGCTTATTATTACAAGCATATTCCTTGATCCTCTCTTTGAGCTCTTCATCGGTCAAGCCGTCATGCGTTTCGATAATCAGATGCGAGATACGCGCTTCAGGCTGGACAGAAACAGGCGAGCCGGTAAAGTCGACATCCACATATAATTCAGCGCGCGCATGGCCATTGGATTTTGTCTTAAGGCGAGCGGCGGAATTGCGGCTTAACAGATAATTAGTCAACACCCCCTTTTCGCAAAGCACTGTCTTGCGAGCTCGAATGCCTTCTTGGTCGAATAGATATCCTCCCATAACGCCTTCTTTAGTCGGGTCAACCAACAAGGTCATCTGCTTCAAGATCTCATAATTTTCACTCAGATTAACCAAGTCTTTGTTCTGAAGATTCTTGAAATAGGTCGTCTGATCATTGACAATCATGTCACCGGAATAAAGATGCCCGACTAAAGCCTCATGGATCAAGGTATGGGTGGCGCGATGGTCAAACAGGATAGGATATGACCCCGTATCCAGAAACGAGATAACGTTATTCTCCGCCAAAGAACTTACCAGCTCTTTTTGCATTTTTTTTAAGCCGCTGCTTAATTCACCATCATGCATAAAGTAAAGCGAACGAGAGATGGACAATGGATAAAGCTGAGAATTAAGATAAGCGACGTTAAACTGCAGATCCCAGCCATTGCTAGGCTCCAGTATTTTGCGGCCATCGGAATCAACAACAATGCTAATCAATTGGCGATGAGACAAGGTCGCTCTGGTGCCGGTTACCGAATCCAAGACATACATCTGCGAAGCAAAACGGCTGATGCGCTTGAGGATTTTGTCATCGATATCTTCCGGCTCAAAAATAAGGACATCTCCCAAGTAAAACTCAGGAGCTTCTTCGGATTTTTCCGAAAAACGGACATCCTTCTTTTTGACTACAAAGAAGCATCTAACGCTTTCGCTGATCATGTGATGGATATTCTGGCGCACAAAAATCTTAAGCCCTTCCGCGTTCATTGGAATATCAGGATAAGCAAAATCAGTACGGATTGCCTTGTTCTGGTTACCGATCCAAATGCGAACCAAGAGAGATGACTCAAGCTCGGTGCGGGCGCTCTCTAAAAACGAATTCATAAAATCAAAGCGCACTGCCTGGTGGCTTAAGACATGGAAAGAAATATCCTTGATATGATAGCCCTTGCTATCGCCATAAGGGTCTTCCATGTTGCATTCCAGTTGCTTGGCGAATGCCACTTCTTCGGCTAATATTTCAGCCAAAGCCTTATAATCATAGTTCATTATCTAACTCCTCTATATAGTTACTAAATTTCAAAGTACAGGGCTCAACCTTACTAAAATGCCCGCTATTTGTCAAACAACCAAAAAACCGTCCTAATAACAATCAATCAACGATAACCGCTTAAAAGCGAATAAAAAATGAACACCCTGCATGAGTGCTCATTTTTATAAACTTAGATAACTCAGTGGATCGGCTCCCAATATCCAAAGATGCTGTCCCGTCCCTCCCACTGATCGTTTTGATAACGTAATTTCTTATACCGATGGCTTTCCGGCTTGCCGTCAAATCGATTTATCAGCACTTCAAAGCCTTGATGGTCGGTGCCAATCAACTGATTCCGCCGCGGCGCAGAGGAATTATCAACCTCCTTGATATTGGTATAAGAATAACTGGAGGGGTAGCCGTTCTCATTATTAATGATACTCAGGCCATTAACGCCGTAACCGATAACCAAATCCCCTCTTTTTTCTATCTTCTTGTAGCGATAGGGCAATTCCTTGCCGGTCGTGGCATTCAAAACCACTTTATATCCGGACCAATCCGTGCCTATAAAAAATTTATTAAATTCTTCTATTTCCGTATAACTCTGGGTACGGCTCGACCCGTCCTCATTAGCCAAGACAAAAGTGGCGCCGGTTTTTCTTTTTTTCAGCTTGACCGGCTCTGGCTTCGAAACTTCATGAGTGCGCTTACTGCGGTACAGGCCGGGATTCACAACCCAGTCAGCTTCTTCAATTGGCGGCGTACCGAAACCAGCTTCCCTTCTTCGCGCTTCATCTTCTCTTCTTAATCTTTCTACATCCAACTCCATCTCATAATGCGACGGCTCCGGATTGCCGGCTTGTCTAGGCGGCGGAGAGGGCTGTTCGGCACCGGAACGATTACCTGATTGACGCGGTTGAGGTTCAGGTTGAGGTCGCGGTTGAGGTTGAGGTTCAGGCTGTGGCTGAGGTCGTGGCGGAGGTGGTGGAGGCGGAGGTGGAGGTGGCGGAGGTGGAACATTGGTTGTACCGCCATGCTTGTGGCCAAAATCACGCGCTGCGTTCTTTTTTATAGCATTTGCGTGCGCCTGACTGTCAGCTTTGTCCTTTTTCTCCTTGCGGTCAGCATCATAAATACGTCGGTTATCCACATCGCCCAAGGCATCATAGGCCGCATTTATGTCTCTTATCATTCCCTCGCTGCCGCCTGGCTTATCCGGGTGATGCTTTAAAACTAATTTATTGTATGCCTTTTTTATTTCTGCTTGGCTAGCTTCAAGATCGACTCCCAAGATTCGATAAAAATCACGAGTCTCTTTGCGATACTCCCGTTCTTTACTGCTTTCCTGTTGATAGTTTTCAAATCCGCTCATAGACGATCACCTAGCTAATAATTAATGCATTCGTCCGCCCCATTCCACAACAGTAAAGCCGCTGCGTACCGGCGTCGTCAACACTGGCGGACGCACCATGGCCGGCGCGTCCAAACCGCTATAATCCATAAAGATCCTGATAACCGTATCGGGCTTGGGTACAACGCTTAATGGCGCCATCTGATCAAACTGCGCCTGCGGCAAAAAGCTGACAAAGTAATAAGGATACCCCTTCATCTTCGGCTCCCAAAACTCAATAAAATCAGCGGTCTCTTGGCTGTTTAGCCCAAGCTTTGCCAAGGCCTTGATTAAAAATGAATGGACGCCGGCCTGCTTGACCACAAATCCGACATTGGGTTGTGTATAATTATAAGCATAGCCCTCCCAGAATAAATATGGGTAATGCTGTCCTTCGGCGGTTGTTAACCGGCCATTGGGATCAGCCTGGACTTGCCAGCCGTCGCCATAAGACGGTTCAGTGTATTTGAACCCGCCGGTCGGAGATACTTGCACCGATACTTGGCTGGATTTTTGCGGATAGAGATAAATAACCGGTTTGCCGCATTCGGCCGCCGACTGATATTTTATATTAGTAAAAGCCAGGAAACGGCCCAAAGGATCTTGCCAAAACACTACAGCGTGATCACGATTAAATTGCGCTCGCGCTACTTTCTGCCCGTCGTCGCGCTGAGCCGCCCAGGAACCGGTATAAATTGCATCCATCATTTTGGACTGGTCGGGGTTTTTTAGTTCATAGACTTTATCGCCATTGGCAAACAACCCTGCTTCTTGCAGGTCGCTGGCATTGACCTCCGGATAATTGTAGCACTGGCGGAAATTGCAGCCTTGCTGGGAATTTAAATAACTGTACTCCTGTTTATTATCACTGCCGTCAGCGAACTTAATTTGCAATACTTGCGGATTGGCGTCATTTTCCGGCGGCGTCGAAGAAGCAAAAGGCAAATTATATTTGTACTCACTAACCGTGCCATCGGCTTTTCTGGCTAACAAGCAACCATTGGCATCATAAATAGCCTGACCAGGAACAAACTCAAACAGCTTGTTTGCCTTAAAGCTGGTAATCCACTCATTGCTATCGGTAATGCGCCGGAGACGCACGGTGGACGCAGGAACACGGACTATAGCCGGGGTTTGCAAATTGGTAATATAAATGTCTTTTCTCAATTCGAGCATCTTGAGCCATTTCATCGCCGCCACATCACTCGGATTATTGTACAGGCTAATAGTTGAGTATGGCACAAGCGCCACCAGTTTATTGTCTTGCTTGATTACATACAGGCTTTCGGCGGTATAACACATGCCTTCGCAAGGATAATCCAAACGATACAGATTGCTGCCCAGATATTCACCGGCGCTGACTTTGCCCAGATAAAAGACGGCCATTTGCGTATAAAAATCGGCTAATGACAATTGCGAACCCTGATTAATCAAGATCACATTTTCGCCGTCTTTATCCATAACAAAAGGGTATTTGGACTTAAACTGATCTACCGAGCCAAACAAGGCTTCAACCGTATCATTGCTTGGCCAATCCGCCCAGGCTATCTTGATTTCAGACATCTTAACAGTAGAGGTAACTGCCGTCAGCGGATCATAACCCAGGTCCAATTCCATTTTATCGCCATGGCCATCGCCATCCGTATCGGCTTTAGCCGGATCAGTGTGATAAAGCTCAGTTTCATCAATATCGCTTAAGCCGTCGCTATCTTGATCGCCTGTCAAAGCTACAGTCGATGAAGCTTTGTTCTGATGCACTTGGCTGACAACAGTCGTTATCTCCTTGGCTTTTTTCGATGTATTCAGCCAATAAGCATAGGCGCTGGCACAGCCTACGAACAGCACCAAAAACAAACTCACATACAATGGCTTTCTAAACATAGATTCAAATTTATATTCCATACTTATTCTAATGGCTGTCTACTTGGCCCGCATTAAACCTATTTGGCCAGAGCTATCCGACAAAGAAGCCAAACGCCTGCTCGGCAGCCGCATCTTTATTTTAACGTGAAACAACAATCATTGCCAGAGATCCAACGTAACAATTGTATTATGACACTTTTTTATAATAACAAAAAGAGCTGAAAAAATCTTCGGCTCTTTTTTTTGCAATAACAAATTAATCTATTTGCACTTCCGGCACACAGCTCTTAAAAATTGTATTAGCATAAGCGCAAGTCATACCCATCAAACGTCCCTTAATTACAACTTGCTGGCCTAGCTGCAGCTTCAGCTTGCCTTGGCCCAACAGATAAAAAGCTTGATAGCTGCCAACCTTATGCCACAGCTTTAGGCCATAGTCATCCCCGCCCACAAAGCTGGCAATCACCTGCCCGCGCCAAACAATCGGATAAGCCTGGCGGAAAGTCCGTTCGCAAGAACAATCTACCGGCTTAGCCCATGCAACGGTTGCGACCAGCCATAATCCTAAACAGCATACTAATAATAATCGTTTCATATAAGTGAACAGCTGACCTGTAATTTCAACGTCAGCCTTAATAATCTAATTTTAGAAGCTTCCAAGCTTATCGTCAATCAAGCCGATTAACCTTGCAAAAAGGCCTTAAACTTGCTTTAATTGAGGCATATGAACAATTCAATTAAGCCTGTATTTTTTGACCCGACAACCAAACGTTGGCCCAAAATAAAATTCGGCCTCTGGTTTAGCGCAAGCCTGGTTTCGGCTGTTTTCTTGCTATTGATTTTTAGCATCATTACTAGCCCGGTCTTAAGTTATCTAGCATTGCCGACAGCCAAGTTCCTGCCATCGCACCAAGATCTGGCCGGCCGACAAAACCCTTCTCAGTCAACGCGCCGGCTGGCTGCGCTCAAGGCCAGGCTCGAAGCAGAAGCGACGCGCTCACAAAAACAAACTAAGCAAAAAGCCTCAGCCGATTTACAAACGGTGGGGTTTTACGTTAACTGGGACGACGCCAGCCTTACTTCCCTTAAAAAACATCTAGCCAGCCTAGACACGGTTATCGGCGAGTTCATGCATCTATCGCCGACTCAAGCCGATTTAACTCTAGACAATCCAGACAAAGAAAAAGCGGTAATCAGCTATATCCGCCAGACCAAACCCGACACCAAGATTATCGGATTGATCAATAACTTCGGCCAACAAACCTGGGACAGCCAGACTCTCTCCAATTTGTTATCAGACAAACAAAAAAGCAGCCGTTTAATTACAGCCATGCTGCAGCATGCTCGCGACTATGGGTTGGACGGCTTCAATCTTGACTTCGAAAGCTTGCCCGCGGCCGATAGCGCCAAACTGACAGAGTTTACTCAGCGGCTATACGCCGAATGCCGCAAGCAACATTTAATCCTGAGCCTCAGCGTACCGGCTGATAATGCCGACTACGATTATACCGCCTTGGCGGACACAAGCGACTATCTGATACTAATGGCTTATGATCAGCATTGGGCCACCGGACAACCGGGACCGATAGCTGGTGTGGACTGGTTCGGCCAAATCGTTGAAAAACGTCTAGCAGAGATTCCTAACAATAAACTGATAGTAGCTATCGGCAGCTACGCCTATGACTGGCCCTCAGGCCAAGAGGCTCAAGCTCAGGCCTATGAAGAATCGATAGTCACCGCCCAAGAATCGCAAGGAGATATCAAGCTGGATCCCGCTTCGCTTAATCCATACTACAGCTATTATGACGAACAAAATCGCCTGCATGACGTCTGGTTCCTTGATGCCGCCAGCGCCTTTGACCAGCTTGCCTTATTGCACGATGCCAAGCCTCTTGGCGCGGCGCTCTGGCGGCTAGGCAGTGAAGACCCTGGCGTTTGGCCGATATTGGACGCGCCGGTGCTTGATCAACAGTTAACTAAAGCTCTGGCGCCCCTCAATCTGGAAAATGAATTATTTTACGAAGGCAAAGGCGAACTATTACGCGTTAGCAAAAATCCCCAAGCCGGACTGCGCCAATTAACTTTTGACAATTCAAAGGGCATGATTGTCGCCGAACACTATCTGACATTGCCGTTGCCTTACGTCATCGAACGCTACGGCTATCAGCCGAAAAAGATAGCCCTCACTTTCGACGATGGCCCCGATAATCAATACACGCCTAAGATCCTGGATATACTCAAGCAATATAAGGCACCGGCTACTTTCTTTTTTATTGGCAGCAATGCCGAAAAATATCCAAGTTTAATCACTCGCGAATGGCAAGAAGGCCATGATATCGGCAGCCACACTTACACCCACCCCAACATTGCCGAAATTTCACCGCTGCAATTACGTTTGGAAGTGGCTGCCACCAACCGCCTGCTCGAAAGCATTATTAATCGCCAAACAATTCTCTTCCGATCGCCTTATGCCGAAGACTCGGAGCCGAACAACACGCAAGAACTAGCTCCAATTCTGGAACTAAACCAGCTGGGTTATATCAACGTCGGGATGGGCATCGATCCCAGCGACTGGCGTCAGCCGCCAGCGGCGCAAATAGCCTCTTCGACCATCAGCCAAGCCGAACAAGGCCGCGGCAATGTCATTCTGTTGCACGATGCGGGCGGCAGCCGCGAGCAAACCATCGCCGCCCTGCCATTAATTATCGACGGCTTGCGCGCCAAAGGCTACCAGCTGGTCACTGTCTCGGAATTGCTAGGTCGAACCCGCGATCAAACCATGCCTCTGGCGCAAGATAGCAAGGCTATGCACTGGACTGCCAAATTCGGCCTTTGGCTAATAGGCGCAGCCGGACATTTGCTTGGCTGGCTTTTTGCAGCCGGCATTATCCTGGGCATCAGCCGCTTGCTCTTTATTATCGCTCTGGCCATCTGGCAAAAAAAACAGCAACAACCGGCAAACCTAGCTAACGCCGCTGCTATTTCGACTGCCGTCATAGTGCCGGCCTATAACGAAGAAAAGGTTATCAACCAAACAATTGCTTCACTATTAGAAGCGGGACATCCTGATAATTTTGAAATTATTGTAATCGACGACGGTTCTACGGACAATACCCTCGATACAGTCAGCGCCGCATTCGGGCAACATCCAAAAGTCAAAATTTTTACTCAACCCAACAGCGGCAAACCCAAAGCCCTAAACTTCGGCATCAACCAAACGCAAGCCGAAGTAATCATCACGCTCGACGCCGACACGGTCTTTACGCCGCAAACAATCAGCCAGTTGGTCTGCCATTTCACCGACCAAACCATCGCCGCCGTAGCCGGAAATGCCAAAGTAGGCAACCGCCTCAATCTAATGACGAGCTGGCAGGCTCTGGAATACATCACCAGCCAAAATCTGGACCGGCGCGCCTTAACCATCCTCAACAACATCACGGTCGTACCGGGAGCGGTCGGAGCCTGGCGTCGCAGCGTCGTACTGCAAGCAGGCGGCTTTGCCGACAATACCCTAGCCGAAGACGCCGACCTGACTGTCAGCATCTTGCGCCTTGGCTACCGCATCATCTATGACGACCAGGCCATTGCCCTGACCGAAGCGCCAGCCAGTGTGCGCGATTTTACCAAACAACGCTACCGCTGGATGTTCGGCATGATGCAAATGGCTTGGAAACACAAAAATCTGATTGGCCAGCCTCGGGCTGGTTGGCTGGGCAACTTTACTCTGCCCAATATCTTCGTCTATCAAGTTTTCTTTCCTTTAATCTCCCCTCTCATGGATCTATCAGTTGTAGTTAATCTAATAGCCTATTTAATATCACGCCAACAGCATCCGTTGGAAACCAATGGTACGGCCTGGCATCAAGTGCTTTTCTATTATGCCCTGTTTATCCTGGTCGACTTCTTAGCTGCGCTAATCGCCTTCTTATTAGAAAAGAATGAGGACAAACGGCTCTTGGCCTGGCTCTTGCCCCAACGCTTTTTTTATCGCCAGCTGATGTATTGGGTAGCTATCAAATCACTAGCCAGCATGCTCAAGGGGCACGAAGTCGGCTGGAACAAATTGGAACGGCAAGGAACAGTCAAAAACTAAATAATCGAATATTAGCGCCAGACAACCCTATCTTAAAAAATAAGCTCAACCAAGCTTATTTTTTAAGATACATTTATTGCACATAAATAAATATCCGCTGGAAAATGAATAAATATTTAAATTTAAATTTCATCCATTAATCTTGAGCTATTTGCGAATATCACGCGCAAGAAAAATTGATATTTTTTGACGCAAAAGCCGGCAGGCGCTATAATATATGCACTATGAATACCATACTATTTACGCTTTTAGCGCTGCTTACTGTTTTTCTGATTTCCTTGCTTTGGCTGGGCTTAGTGCCGCGGCAGCTAAAGAAAACCGGGCGAGTGGCTAAATCAATAGCCCTGTCCATCTTATTGGGCCTGGGCAGCAATGAATACATCCAGCACTATCAAAAAAAACATGACAAGCTGGTCCGTTGGTTAGGTCGGCGCTTGACTAAAAAAAACTTTAACGGCCTAACCCTCACCATCCTTTGCTTGATTTTCTTCTGGGCGCTATTGCAGCTAGCCGGCGTAACAGAAGCCTTTGCCACCAACGATACTATCGTTCTAATCGACGAACGCTTCGACAAATTAATGCTCTTTTTTCGCCAAGCTGGCGCTGTGCGTTTTTTTCTTTTTACCACCGCCCTTGGCTCTTTGCCTGTAGTCTTGGTTATACTGTCTGGCTTTTCTTATTACATCTGGCTCAATCGCCAACGTCTTTTTATCGCCCCTTTATGGCTGACCTATTTAGGCGCCGGACTCGCCAACATCCTGGGCAAACTGGCTCTGCACCGGGCGCGTCCGCCTTTTCCGGTTTATGCCGAAAACAATTACTCCTTTCCCAGCGGCCACGCCACTACTGCCGTCGCCGTCTACGGGTTTTTGATTTATTTCATCTGGCGGCATGCCCAAAACAAATATTACAAGTTTTTCAGCTTAGTCGGAGGCTGTTTGATTATTTTTCTAATCGGCTTTTCCCGCCTTTACTTAGGCGTACACTACCTGAGCGACGTTTGGGCCGGGGCTCTCCTGGGATTGCTTTGGCTGATCGCCGGCATCAGTTGGGCTGAATGGCGGAAAAGCCGAGCCAAAAAAATAACAACCGCCAATAGACATCTTAAAAGGCAAAAAAAATCGATCGTGACTATCTGCGTTATCTCGGTCCTCTGCATTGCCGCGCTTTTCCGTCCAGTGCTATTGCTTCCAAACCAAAACAAGCCGGCCGGGCAGCTAAAGGATTTATTCGGGCTAGCCACAGACTTCGGCCTGGAACGCTTCACTCAAACGCTATCAGCCAAAGACCAAGAGCCGCTAAGCTTAATTATTGCGGCTTACCCCGACAAGTTTGTATCGGACTTTCAAGCGACCGGCTGGCAGTTAGCCGACAAAATAAGTTGGCCTTCCTCCGGCAAAATGATTGCGGCGGCGATTTATAACAGCTCTTATCCGCAAGCGCCCATGACCCCTTCCTTTTGGCAAGGCAACCCCCAGGATTATGGATTTGAAAAAAGCACCATCAAAGAATCAGCCCGCCAGCGTTATCATGCCCGCTTTTGGCAGACAAACCTAGTCACACCGGATGGCAAAACCATCTATGTCGGCACCGCCAGCTATGACACCGGGCTTAAATGGGGCGTCACCCATCGCATTTCTCCTGATATCGATAATGAACGCGAACGCCTATTTAACAACCTAAACCAAGCCGGCCTGGTTGTCAGCTTTCACAAAATGCCTCTAGTAGCCCCTATTTTAGGCAAAAACTTCTCCGGCGACCAATTTTTTACCGACGGACAAGCCTATTTGATTGAATTAAAATAATCTCTCCCTCTACTCTTGACAAATCTGCCAGATAATGCTAATTATCTAACTCAGTTCATTTTACAATAATCAGGAGTAAAGGATGTTTAAATTCGGCGAAATCGAAGGAGTTATTGTTTCGGGCATAGTTGCACGCCACGATCAACGCGGCAGCCTGTCAGAAGTCTGGCGTGCCAATGAAAAATTTAATGGCCACCAGCCAGCTATGTGTTATACCAGTGAAACCAACCAGCTTGAAAAAAGAGGTCCTCATGAACATAAGATGCAGACCGATTTATTTATAGCTATCGGCCCAGGCTGTTTTGTCTTCAATCTATGGGACAATCGTCCCGATTCTCCTACCTACGGCAATATGTCACAAATCTGCGCCGGTGAAAATTGCGCCAAAGCCATCTTGATACCGCCTGGCGTCGTACACGGCTATCTCTGCCTCAAGGGTCCGGGAACCATTATCAATTTGCCTGACACGCTCTATGCAGGCACCGATAAAAAAGAACCGATAGACGAAATCCGTTACGAAGATATTCCGAAATCACCCTTTAAAATGCCGACTTGCAAATAAAATATTTATACGCGACAAGCCACCTCCGGGTGGTTTTTTATTTTTTATCTTTAGGCTATAATTATCGAATGCCTAAAATACACATTAATTTAACAAGATTGCTTATCATCACGCTAGCCGCTATACTTGTCGGCTATTTGGTCCTAGTCATTTACGTCTACCTCAATCAACGGAAAATGATTTATTTCCCCCAGCCCCTGGACGCCCGCTCCTTGGACGCGGCGCAAGCAACCGCAATCAATTTCCAAGACATATCAATAGCGGCTGATGATGGCACGCTGCTGCGCGGCTGGCTGCGCACAGACTCTACCAGCACTCCGCAAAACTTGCTTATTTATTTCGGTGGCAATGCCGAAGAGTTATCCTACGAATTAGTAGAAATTCCTCGGCTCGCTGGCTGGTCCATTGCCCTAATCAACTATCGAGGCTATGGCCAAAGCGGCGGCCAACCCAGCCAAGACAAACTGTTTGCCGATGCGCTGTCTATCTACGACCACTTTGCAAAACGCACAGATATCAACAAAGACAAAATCGTCATCATGGGCCGCAGCCTTGGCACCACCGTCGCTACATATTTAGCCAGCAGGCGGCCTTCCTGCCAAGTCATTCTCATCTCTCCTATCTCTTCGATGGTTGATGTGGCCCAAAGCCACTACCCCTATTTGCCGGCGTCATTCTTGATGCAAGAAAAATTTTTAGCCATCAACTACGCCGCCACTATCAAGACCCCCCTCTTCTACATCTACGCCGATCAAGACAAGGTTGTTTACCCCGCACTCTCACAGCGGCTGGCCGCGGCCTGGCTAGGCGCTCAAAGCGGCTACTTGGCCGCCGACCAAAACCACAACAGCATCATGCAAGACCCGAAAGTCTGGCCGCTTATCAAACAACATATTGCTCAATGCCCTTGATTATCCCAATTTAAAACAAGCCCCGGCAAAGGGCTTGTTTTAAATTTATGCTATTGGACTATATTTAAATATTGTTGCAGCTCAGTCAGGCCAGTCCTAACCTCAACTCGCTTAGCCTTGGCTGGTACCTTTATTTTGGCGCCAGCGCTATAATCAACTTGGCAAATTTCCTTGATTGGAATTATGATCTTGCCGCTCTTAACCTTAAGGCTGACTTCAAACTTAGCTAACAAGCCGGCGGCTTCATCAACATAAATAACTAATTGCGCTAAATCTTGACCGGCCGCCAACTCCTTGCTAAAGGCCGCAGAAACCAGGTCATCAGTCCCGTTTCGATTAGCCATTGCCTTATAAACCGCCATTCGTCCTTTGTCAGAGCTATTCCAATGATCAAAAACCATGGTAGCCTGATTTGCGCCGTAGGTCAGATTATCGGTTTTAATCGTCTGCCACATACCGGCGATAAAACTAGGTTCACTAAACGCTTTCCAGCCCTTAGCTCCGTCCGGATAATAAATATTTTTATCGTCAATATAAATTTCCCCAAACAACCGTCCGGAAACATTCAACCGCTCTTTGCTGGTGGTCATTTTTTTGCCTTTAAAGGTCACGGCATCAACCTCCTTGACCCGATATTTAGGTATACTGGCATTAAATGCGGCAACCACCTTCTTTTCTTCTGCGGTTAAGGCCTGGGCAGGCGTCGCCGCTTCTGCCGTAATCACGCAGGTTTCGCTATATTCAAGAGCGGCGGCTGTATTTTTCCAAGCTTGAGACAAAAAAACTGGACTTAAGCCAATCTGCTGATACCAATCGTCTCCAACAGCCTTAGTGATCTTGGCGGTTTTAGCCAAACCTTTAGCGCCGGCGGTCAAGGCCAAACCCTTGGCCACATTTGCCTTCTGCTTGCCGTCAGGAGTCGCCACGGCTACCGTACCGCCATAAACCTTAACGACAGTCTGACCGTCCGCTGCCGCCTCAACGGTAAAATCAGTGCCGCGCACGCTAATAACCGCCGTTGTCGACCTGACCTGAAAACGCTTATTGCCCAATTTATTGATTAAAAAATGATAAGTCCCCTTGATTGCTTCCCAAACATCTTCGCCCAAATACTTCAGGCTTGAGCCGGAGCGCAACTGGATCTTGCCTACTGGCGCCAATATTTCTATCGACTTATCAGCCGGAGCGGCAATCACTTGCCCGATAGCGATTTGCGGCATTTCCAGATATTGAGTATTAATTTCACCGCTGCCGATAGTCGGCGCTGTTATGGCCGGAATTACCGGCGGTTCCGGGGACGGGCCGGGAGTATTTAATTCTTGCTGCAGATCCTGTACCGGCTTATTTATTCCGCCTTCGACAGGTTCAGGAGCCGCTTTGACGCGCTGAGCATCAATACAAGCATCATACTCATTCTGCAAATTCCAATAATTATTATTGCATGGCGTCAGGCAATCCTCATGTTTGAAATTATTAGGATTGCCTGCCGAAATATACCCGCTAGGCAAGCCTTGGCAAACCACATCGCAAGCCTTAGGCTGTACGCATTCAGCCGCCAGCGCGATTTGCGTGCTGCATAAAATAGCCAACAAACAGCATCCCGTTAATATTTTTTTCATAATATAATTTCCCAGGCTTTAGACAGCCCTTAATAAATAAAAACAGGCGCCTAAAAATGGCCCCTGTAATCAAATGGTGTATTCGGCAACCTTTATGTCAATTATAACCGCGAGCATAACAAAAATATACCATCAGGATAAACGCTGATTTTATGAAAAAATTATTAATAACTCTCAACCTCTTTGCGGCAGCCGCAAACGCAATCATAAGCGCAAGTACAGCACATTTTGCATACTTCCGGCATGCAAGTGCACTTACCGTCTTCGGTCATCAAGGCGCCGCAATTCTCACATGAACTTTCCATATAAAAATTTTAAAGGAGGGTTTTACGCTTGTTATTATAACCTAAAAATAAAAAAGGCGCTAGGCAGGAAACTTTAATAATGGCTTAAATTCCTCTTGTAATTTTTTGATTTTCGGCGATATAACCATCTGGCAATAGGGCGCGTGGCTATGATTGGTAAAGTAATCGCGATGATAATCCTCGGCTGCATAAAAATCGGCCAAAGGCACAACCTGGGTCACGATCGGCTGCTGATAAACATGGTCAGCTTCAAGTCCGGCCATAAAGCTTATCGCCACATCATGCTGGCGCTGCGTACTGTACAAGATAATTGAACGGTATTGAGGGCCGACATCCGATCCTTGCCGATCGACAGAGGTCGGATCATGCAAGGTGAAGAAAACCTTAAGGATAGTCCAAAGATCAATCTGTCCCGGATTATACTCAAGCCGCACTACTTCGGCATGGCCGGTAGTGCCGCTAGAAACCTCCTCGTAAGTCGGATCTTGCTTTTCACCCCCGGCATAGCCGGGCATCACCGACCGCACGCCTTGCAAACTCTTAAAAATAGCTTCTGAGCACCAAAAACAGCCATTGCCCAAGACTATCGTCTCAATCGGACTGCCAGGCTCGGAGGTCGGGATAAATTTAAGCGACAGGGAGTTGACGCAGTGGCGCGTATCCTTGGCTGTCATTTTTTCTCCGACAAAGACATGACCCAAATGAGCAGAACAAACAATGCAGCTAATCTCGGTACGCTTGCCATCAGCATCAGGAACACGCTTGACCCGTCCGGCAATTTCTTGGTCGAAACTGGGCCAGCCGCAATGAGCATCAAATTTATCAGCCGAATTATAAAGCGGCGTCATGCAACGCCGGCACACATAGATGCCCGGTTCATAAAAATTATCATATTCACCGCTAAAAGGCGTCTCGGTCCCCTTATCGACTATGACATACTCTTCTTCCGGACTCAATTGATTGTATTTCATATTTTTGAGACAATAAACAAAACTATTGCCCTAAGACACAGCCGGTTTTAGCCTCAAGCTGAGCCAGACTAACTTCTCCCTTCAATTGGCTCCCGTCGGCAAAGATCCAGGTCGGATAGCCCACGATACCTTTGAGGCGGCAAACATCGGTTTGTCCTTGGCTATCAGGCGTAGAACACTCCACGTATGGCAAATATTTGGCAGAAGCGCCGAACATCGCCTTTGTCTTCTGGCAATGCGAGCACCAAAAGGCTCCATAAAAAGCTGCCTTTTTATCTTTAAGACAATGAGCGAAATCAGTCATATTACCAGAGGCTTTTTGAGGAGCTAACAGAAAAAAGATAACCACCAAAGATAAGGCGATAATAATGACAATCGCAAATAACAATGGGTTCTTTTTTATTATTTTCATACTATTTAATTTTTTTAGCCAAGGCCACAGCCAACTTTTCCACCTTAGTATTATCCGGCCCGATGATTACCACGTAATCATAACCCTTGACAAAACTCAAGACCGTGCGTCGATCAGCCAGTTGTGTTTCTTTGCCAAAGCCCCCATCAATAAAATAAGCCTGGCTATTAACGGTATAAGAATATAAACCATCCAAAGAGCCAAAAGCATAAGGACTGGTATAATGATAAACCATTACTTCATTTGAGCCTCCCGATGATTCTTTAACTTTAAAATAAAGCGGGGCTGGACTTGGCATCGTATCGCTTGGTGTTTTTATCTCCGTATTAACAAAGCCTGCCTGCCTCAAATCATAAACCGCTACAAAAGGATAGCCGCCATACAGCGGCTGGGTAGCCTGCGCCTCAACCGAAGGCAAGCGGACTATAGAGCCTATGCCAAAAACTATCACAATACCCAGAGCCCATAAAAATTTTTGTCGCATATATGTATTGCTAATTCTTTGATCAATCTTAGCCCATTCGGCCTAAAGTCACAAACATTGCCACGGCCGCCAAGGCCATTAAGATAAAAGTCAGCCAAACTAAAATCTTAGATAAAGTGCCGCTCTTATATTTGCCCATAATCTTTTTGTTTTGCGCTGCCTTGGCAATAATAAATAACAACGGCACCGCCGCTACACCATTAAAAACGGCAGCAAACACCAAAGCCTTGATTGGATCGATACCGATAAAATTAATACCCAAGCCGACCAAAGTCGCCACAGTAATCACTCCATAAAAACCATGGGCCTTCTTTAGCTTCAAATTAAGTCCTTCTTTCCAGCTAAGCGCTTCGGACACGGCATACGAAGCTGAACCGGACAAAACAGGTATACCCAACAAACCCAAACCGATTACACCGACCGCAAAAAGAAACTTGGCTAACTCGCCGGAATTAGGAAAAGTATGCACCAACGGCTCCAAAGCCCTGGCCGCATCAGCCGCTGACTTAACATCAATCATGCCATTGGCATGCAAGACCGTACCGGCAACGACGATAATAGACCAGGTGGCAATCTCCGAGCCAAGCATGCCGATAAAGTTATCCAGCCGCAATTCGTGCATGAATTTTTTGCCAATCTTCGGCCTATTATTCTTACGCAATAGATGTCTGGATTTTTCTTCTTCCACCTCTTCCGAAGCCTGCCAAAAAAACATATACGGCGAAATAGTTGTACCCAATACGCCGGTAATAATAAAGAAAAAAGCAAAAGTAAAATCAATGCTAGGCAAAAAGGTCGCCTTCAATAATTCCATCCACGGCTGATGGACCAGAAACACAGTTAAAGGATAGGAAATAAGAGACAAGCAAAGCCATTTCAAGACTCTGGCGTAAACCCTATAGGACAAGAAAATTTCTAAGAATAAAACCAGAGCCGTAAACAGCAAAACAGTAATAGTAAAGTTGAGCGGGACCAACAGATTAAAAGCGGCCGCCATCGCTCCGATATCAGCGCCGATATTGATAGTATTTGCCACCAAGACCAGCAATACCGTGCCATAGAGCACCGGCTTGCTGTAATTTTCTTTAATCACTTGAGCAATGCCTTTGCCGGTCACTGCGCCGATACGGGCGCAAGCCTCCTGTACGGCCGTCATTAAGGGCAGCATCAAAACGACCGTCCACAATTGGCCATACCCGAATTGGGCTCCTGCCTGTGTATAAGTAGCGATACCGGAAGGATCATCGTCAGCCGCGCCGGTAATAACGCCCGGACCCAAAATCCTGAAAATGCTTTTTTTCTTATTCTTTGTCATGGTGAGATATTATATTTATCTTTACATTATAGCAGACTTTGGCATAAAACAAAAAGACATCTCGCTTGTAAATCGAGATGTCTTTTACTTCTTTTTTAGTTAGCCGATTGGCCTTGTCGGCCCATTCGCTTACCCGCGCCAGAATCAGTAGAAGTCGCACTAGGAGCATTGCCGCCATTAGCGCCTGGAGCGCCGGCTGGCCTCAATTGGACCATGGCAGCCGATAATGTGCCATCCGCGTTGCTGGTCCCGGTAACCATCACGTTCTGGCCAACTTGCAAATCACTCTTGCTCCCCGCCGCTTGCTTAGATATGGCCGTGGAATCGGATACAAAGATAATCTTCGATCCGCCATCCTGCAGCTTAATCGTAATACTGGTGTTATCCGCCTTGATAATCTCGCCATTAGTAAACCCGCCGCCTGCACCGCCGCCGCGACGAGCGCCTTGCCCCGCAAAACGGCCATTAGCGCCATTGGCAGCCTGGCCCACAGAAGCCTTGCTGCCTTGGCCATATTTCATGCCCCCGTAAAAAGTACCGGCCAGGACAAGCACGGCTACGATAACAAGGATAACAATGTTGTTTTTTTTCATAAAGATATCTTTATATTAATAAGATTATTCGTAACGCAAAGCCTCGATTGGATTTAGCTTGGCCGCGCGGCGAGCCGGATAATAGCCAAAGATGATGCCGATACCGGCAGAGACGCCAAAGGCCATCAATACTGAAGAAGGCGCAATTGTCGTAGCTACGCCGGCGAACTTCGTAACCGCTTGAGCAGCCACCCAGCCAAAACCCACGCCGATCAGCCCGCCGATAAAGGTTAATGCCACCGATTCAGTCAAAAACTGCAGGCTAATATCAGCGCGCTTGGCTCCGATAGCCTTGCGCAAACCGATTTCTCGCGTGCGCTCGGTCACAGTCGTCAGCATCATATTCATAATGCCGATACCGCCCACCAACAGCGAAATACCGGCAATTGCCGCTAACAAGATGGTAAAGGTGCCGGTCACCGAAGAAGCGGTCGCCACAATATCAGCCTGGTTCATGATAGAAAAATCAGCTTGCGCCGGATTGCTAATCTTATGCCGAGCCAGCAACAGGTTGGTCACTTCGGTCTGCACTGCGGTCAATGAAGCCTGGTCCTTGGCTTGTACGGAAATGGTGGTAACATAATTATCTCCGGACAGATAGCTCTTGGCTGTTGTAATCGGCACATAGATCATATCATCTTGATTGCCAAAACCGGTACCGCCCTTGGATTTGGTAATGCCGATAATCTTAAAATCTACTTGCTTGATACGGATTGTTTGGCCGATGGCGCTGGCGTTGGCGCCAAAGAGATCATCGCGCGTAGTCGGACCGATCACCGCGACTTTCGACAAGCTGTTAACATTTTGATCGGTGATAAAAGTTCCCTGGTCGACTGTTACATTGCGCACTTGGGCATATTGCGGCTCGGTACCGATAACTTGAGTATTGGTATTAGTGCCTCTGGCGGTAACTTGATAACGCCGGCTAATCTCTGGAGCGATTGCCGAAGCAAGGGTAATGCCGCTCTTAATGGCCTTGGCATCATCAAAGGTCAAGGTCTGCGCAGAACCGCGCCCGGCACTGGGGCCGCCGCCAAAGCTTCGCTGCTGGCCAGGCGTTACCATTAATAAATTAGAGCCGATAGACTGGATGCTTGATTCGATTGAACTCTGCGCCCCTTGGCCGATCGATACCATAGCAATCACCGAGCCGATGCCGATAACAATGCCCAACATCGTCAAAGTGGAACGCACTTTATTGGCCGTAATGGCAAAATAGGTCTCTTGGAATAAATCTGATACCAACATATTATTTTTTTTTGCTTGACTTCTGATCCTTAACAATCAGGCCATCGCGGATAGTGATAACCCTATCGGCATGTTCAGCCACATCAGGCTCATGGGTAATTAAAACGATTGTATGGCCTTCATTCCTATTCAAACGCTCAAAGGTATCCAGAACGATCAAGCCTGTCTTGGTATCCAGATTACCGGTCGGCTCATCGGCTAGAATAATTGAAGGGTTGTTAACCAAAGCTCTGGCGATAGCCACGCGTTGCATCTGGCCGCCGGATAGCTGGTTGGACAAATGCAACCAACGGTCTTCTTCCAGCCCGGCCGCCTGCAAAGCCAGCTTTGCCATCACTGCCCTCTTTTCCGGATTAACTTCGGCGTACACCAAAGGCAGCATTACATTGCGCAAAACAGTAGAGCGCGATAATAGATTAAATGACTGAAAAACGAAACCAATCTTATTGCGTCGAATATCAGCCAATTCATCATCTGTCAAACTGGAAACATCCTGATCTTCCAATAGATATTGGCCGCTAGTCGGCGTGTCCAAAGCCCCGATGATATGCATCAAGGTTGACTTGCCCGAGCCGGAAGGCCCGGTAATCGCCACGAATTCCCCCTTTTTAATCTTAAAGGAAACGTCCTTCAGAACATGCGTCTCGACGTCGCCATTAACGTATGTTTTATTGAGTTTAATGCATTCTATCATATGATTAACGTCCTCCGCCTCCACCCAACATGCGCATAGCATTGGTGCCGCTAGGAGCCGCTACCGTGCTTGTTTTAGTGATAGTCTGCGTCACTACCGGATCAGCCTCAGTAATGCCTTGGATTATTTCGGTATTCGTATCATTTGCCAGGCCCGTTTGGATATATTTATTAGTTGGCACGCTCGGCCAAGTGATGCCGGCGGACGACCCGGCAATATTGGCAGCAGCAGCCCCTGTCAGCACTTCGACGTAATTGCCATTATTATCAGTCTTGATGGCGGAATTAGAAAGTATCAAAACACCCAGCTTGCTGTCGGTAATAATCGAAGCGCTGACGCTCATGCCAGGCTTGATCCGGTCATCTTGGGTATCAAAGGCGATCTTAACCGTGTAATTTACCACGCCCGAACTAACTACGCCCAAAGTATCGACGCTCGCCACCACGCCGCTGATAGTCAGGCCGTCGATAGCGCTAAAAGTCAGGCTGGCCTTTTGTCCAACGGACACCTTGGCCGCATCAACTTCGTTCAAAGTAATTTCTGCAATCTTATCAGTAGTGATTACCGTCGCTACAGCTGTGCCGCTCGAGACATCATCGCCCTTCTTGGGCACAATCTTGGCAACCTCGCCATCAATCGGAGAGACAACCCTGGCTTCTTGCAGGTTCTTGAGAGCAACGGCATAAGAGTTTTGGGCCTGGGAAATCTGCAAATAAGAAGACGCCAGGTCTTCAGGTCTTGGCTTGGCAACCTTGAGATTATATTGAAACTGCGCGTTGTCAAAAGAAATCTTTTTCTGAGCTACATCATTGGTAGCATTTTCAATTAAGGTCTTATTATCTAAAATAGTTTGCGCCAAGGCACTTTGCGCGCTGGTAAAATTGTTCTTAGCGGTCGCCAAAGAATTCTTAGCGCCTGCTAGGCTCGAGGAACTGTTTAAATCCGTTGAGGATCCGGAAGACTTCGCAGAAATAATAGACTGGGCAGCTCCCTGCAAACTACTAATGGCAGAAACGGCGCTGTTTTCTTGGCTGGAGATGCCGGAACGATAACTGTCTAAAGTAGCCTGCGACAAATCAGACGCAGTAATCGTATTAGTCAAAGCGCCATAAATGTCATGCAACATGTCCTTGGCGTTGCTCAACGCAGTTGCGGCATGTATTAACAAAGCATCTTCATTGGCAGTGGTCCAATTACCGGAAGAATTATTATATTCAGTCTCTAGGCCATCTAAACTTGCCTTTGCCGCGTAGTAATGAGTACGCGCGTCATTTAATACTTGAGAATTCATTGCACTCAGGACATTGCGATTAGGAAAGGTGGCGGTATGATCTATACCCAGAATGTTATCAGTCGCCAAAACCGCACTGCGCATAGTCAGCAGCGAGGCGGTAATAGTGGTTTTAGCGTTATCATAAGCATTAGTCAAAGATTGCGTGCTATTATTGGTATCAAGAGCGCCGGAAGAAACGGCATTATCATAAGATGTCTGTGCGTTACTAAGCGACAACTGAGCGTTATCAACCTGTAATTTAGCCTTCTGCAGATTCTGGTCAGCAGTCCGCTTGGCCTCGTCCAAAGCACTCAGGCTTGCCTGATAAGACAGCTTGGCGGAATTTATAGAGTTTTGACTGACCGCTATATCTTCGGCGGTCGGGCCGATTAATTTTAAATTGAGAGCAGCTTGCGCCGATTGCAAACTATTCTTAGCTTGTTCGGCTTGAACAGACAGATCATAATTATCCAACTGCATAATAACGTCACCCGCCTTGACCAGCTGCTTTTCTTTTGCCTTGATAGACAAGACTTGAGCGGAAACCTTCGGCTTAATATCAATCTGGCTAGAGGCAGAAACCTGCCCGGTGCCGCTAACCGAAACAATAATGTCGCCCTTTTGGGCAGCACCCAAAACATAACGAGGAGGAACATTAGCCTTCTGCGCAGCTTGATATTGATAGTAACCGCCGGCCGCCAACAACAGCAAAGCAAAAATTAATAGCTTCTTGTGCTTACCGACAAACTGCATGATTTTTTGTTTCATAAGACTGTTTTCCTCCAATTTATTTAATATAAGTTATTTTATCAAAAGCTATGCACATCCACCGGTCCCTCTTGCTGATAAATCAAAAACACAACGCAAGTATTCTTTTGGTAATACGCAAAAAACAACTCTTAACTTTCGGTTTAGCCGACTATTATATTTTGCTTATGATTAAATAAAAATCACAATTCACTCGCCGCCTCGCCCGCAATATAGCCGGTACTCCAACACAGCTGCAGATTATAGCCGCCGCTGGGACCGGCCAAATCCAATACCTCTCCGACAACATACAGATTGTCCAATAATTTTGACTTCATGGTCTTGGGGTCGATTTCTGCCAAAGCCACTCCTCCGGCTGTCACAATTGCCCTGTCAAAACCGCCTATACCGCTCAAGGTCAACTTAAAATGCTTCAGCAAACCAGCCAAGGCTAGCCGAGCATCTCTCTTGACTTCACTTGCCTTAGTCATTGGGCTAATCTGAGCCAAACGCAAAATGACCGGCTGCAACTTAGGCTGGATCAAACCGCTCAAACAATTCTGACACAACTTTTTCCCATTCTGCGCAAACAGCGTCTCTAGCTTTTTGCCTATTTCTTCTGCTGATAATTCCGGCATCATATCTATTTCCAATGCGCAACCGTCCTCAACGCCAGCTTCTAACCAGCGGCTGATATTCAACGCGGCCGGTCCGCTAAGCCCTCTGCCCGTAAACACGACATCACCCTGCTCTTGTGCCAGTTTTTGCCGTCCTTGAAAAATAGTCAATTTAACCTGCTTCAAACTTAGGCCTTCCAGCTCTTTGAGATATGATTCACGCACCTCCAACGGTACCAAGGCCGGCCTGGTTGGGACGATCATATGCCCCAAATTCGCCAGCCAACGATAACCGTCGCCGGTTGAGCCGGTTTGCGGATAAGAACGCCCGCCCGTCGCGATAATAAAAGCATCAGCTGTCAAAATGCTGCCGTCAGCCAAAACTGCGCCCGCAAGCGTCGAACCATGGCGCTTCAAGGCCTTGACCTCAACCTGCTTGAATTCAACCTTACCCTGCCGACAATAATTAAGCAAAGCCATTAAGACGTCATTCGCTCTATTGCTGGCCGGGAACACTTGGCTCACGCCTTCCGTTTTGCACACAACGCCCTGCTGATTAAAAAAATCTATCACTTCCTCGGGCCCAAAACGAGATAGCGCCGACAATAAAAACTTGCCTTGCTTGCCGTAGGCATCTGCCAGGTCTTTGTCCGGCAAAAGATTAGTCAGATTGCAGCGCCCTCCGCCGGTCGTTAACAATTTAACGCCAGGCTGCCTATTTTTATCCAACACTAATACCGAAGAGCCCAAAGCCGCCGCTCGGCCGGCCGCCATCAGCCCTGCCGGTCCTGCCCCAATTATGATTATCTTTTTTTTCATAACTTAATTCTACCACAAAAGCGCTTATATTTAAATTTTTTTCAAAATCTGCTAAAATAATAATATATGACTTTTAGCGATCGTGCCGAAGCTGGGCAAAAACTAGCAGCTATATTAAAAAATAAAGGGATTGATACTGGCATTGTCTATGCCTTGCCGCGCGGCGGCGTTATCTTGGGTTACGAAATAGCCAAAGCGCTCAATTTGCCGTTAGAAACATTAATCATCAAGAAAATAGGCCATCCGCAACAACCCGAATACGCTATCGGCGCTGTCTCGGAAAACGGTCGAACCATTTTTGACCAGCTGGAAGAACAGCAATTAGGCCCGGTCTGGATCAAACAGGCTGCTGCCCGCGCCTTGTCGGCCGCCCGCCAACGCCGCCTGCTCTATAGCGCCAAACAACCGCCGCGAAACTGCCGACAGCAAACGGCCATCATCACTGATGACGGCGCTGCTACCGGGCTGTCTATCGAACTGGCTATCCGCGAATTGCGTAGGCAACAACCGGCACGATTGATTGTCGCCTTGCCGGTCTTACCCAAAGAACTAATTACCAAGCTTGCGCCCTTAGTAGACGAGCTTGTCTACCTGGACGCGCCGGACCGCTTCTTGCCCGCAGTTGGCGCTTATTACCAAAATTTCGACCAGATAGAAGACTCCCAAGTGATCCGCCTCTTAAAATCCTTACCCTAATATGCTCATCTACGCCTTCCCCGAATACCGCCGGCTGGGCCAATCCTTAGCCGCCCACCCGCTCTGGCGCCAAGCCGGTTACAAGTTCGACCGTTACCAAAGCGGCGAGCTAAATTTAACTTTGCTTGGCTCAGTCGCCGGCCAACACTGCCTAATTGTCGGCCAAACGGCACCGCCTGATGATAATCTACTCAAGCTCTTAATCCTAGCCGACACTCTGCGCAAAGAAGGCGCCGCCAAAATTACTCTACTTGCCCCCTACCTTGGCTATTCGCGCCAAGAACACAACATCAAGAACTTCGGCCAATTTACCCAATTAATTGGCAAGCTTTTAAAAACCGCCGGAGTCAGCCAGCTCATTACGCTGGACCTGCACAATCCGGACATCATCAAGGCTTTCCCTATCAAACTGACAAATCTGCCCAGCGCCCCTCTATTCGCCTCCATTGTTAAGAAATACAACCGCCCAGACCTTAGTTTAGCCTCTCCCGATCTGGGTGCTTATGAACGTTGCGCCTCCTTGGCTACCGGCCAACCGATTATCTTTTTCCAAAAAAAACGGATGGTAGGCGATCTCAAGATGCTCAAATTACACGGACTTGCCACCAGGCGCATCATCCTGGTCGATGACATTCTCAGTACCGGCGAAACGCTAGTCAAGGCCGCCAAGCAGCTAATCAAGCTAGGCAGCCAAGAAATTATCATCTTAGTCACTCACGGCCAATTCAAAGGCAAAATCTGGCGGCAATTGCTTATTCCGCAAGTCAAAAAAATCTACAGCACCGACAGCACGCCCGATGCCAAACAACAGAAGATAAAAAGACTGCGCCTGTTATCAGTCAACAGCTATCTAACTGCATATTGCCATAAGCATTTACACTAATATGGAATTTGCCATCGACACCAAAGGCCACTACGACTTCATTAACATTACACCCCAAGTCGCGCAAGCAGTGGCAGCCAGCAAAATTGCCAACGGCCTAGTCTTGGTTTTTATTCCCGGCGCCACGGCCGCCATCACCACCATGGAATACGAAAGCGGACTAATTAAAGATATTACCGCAACTTTAGAAAAAATCGCGCCCGATAACTTCGACTACGCCCATCATCAGCGCTGGGGCGACCACAATGGCGGTGCCCACATCAAGGCAGCTCTCATCGGCCCCAGTCTAACCGTCCCGCTGGAAGACCATCAGTTGCAACTAGGCGCCTGGCAACAAATCGTCCTAATCGATTTCGACGAAACACCGCGCCAACGCACCGTTATCATCAAAATTAGCCCAAGTGAATAAAAATATCCCCGAGTCAGCTTGGGGATATTTTTATTATACTTTAATTATATAATTTACTGGCTGCTTAGATACGCGCCGAATAAAAAAGACAAGACTGACAAAGCAGCCAGGACTACGATAATGATAAACCAATTTAAACGTTTCATGATATTCTAATTACCGCAAAACCTTGCGCCAGAGTAAAGACACTAAGAAAATAGCAAAATTAGCCAGGACGATAGTCGCGCCTGCCGGCAAATCGGCATAAACCGAGATAGTAATACCGATTAAGACCGACAACACTCCGGCTCCCACCGCCAACGCCATAGCCGCACGGAAGCTCTTGGCTAGCTGCAAGGCGCTCACGGCCGGCAAAATTAACAACGCCGAGACCAGCATCACGCCAACCACTTTGACTGCCAATACCACCGTAATAGCCGTCAGCCAAGTAAGCATCAGATTGAGCCGGCTAGCCTTTACTCCCACCATTTTAGCGTAATCTTCATCAAAAGAAACCACCATCAAATCATTAAACAAAAGAAAGATAGCCAAAAGCACCACAGCGGATAATCCGATTGACAGCCAAACCTCCGCCGCCGATACCGCTAAAATATTTCCAAAGAGATAGGCGAACAGATCAACATTAAAGCCGTTAGATAGACTGGCCAGCATCACGCCGATAGACACACCGACTGCCGAGACTATACCGATTGCCGCGTCACCGTACAGCTTAGCCCGCTGCGACAGCTTGAGCACAAAATACGACGCCGCCAATACTAGCGGTATAGCCACCAACAAGGGATAAACGCCAAAAAATAAAGCCAGGGCGATTGCGCCAAAGCTGACATGAGACAAACCATCACCGATCAAGGAAAGCTTCTTTAATACCAAAAAATTGCCCAAAATAGCACAGAGCGCCGCAATAAAGGCGCCCGCCACAAAGGCCCGCACCACAAAGCCCAAACTGAACAAAGATATGATTTCCATATTAGTCGTGTTGATGGCAGATTAAATGCTGTGAATAACTGCCAAAATACCCTCCCATATCCGGTGACTGGCAAAAATCATTAAAGCCGCCGTAAAAGACTACTTTTTTATCCAAATATAACAATGTCTTAGCATAGCGTCCGATTTGCGGCGTATCATGCGTGACCATTATCACCGTAGTCTGATGTTCCTGATTCAGCTCTTCCAGCAACGCAAAAAAGCTATCTCGCGATAATGGATCCAAGGCGCTGCTTGGCTCGTCCAGGACCAATAAACTCGGATTAGAAGCCAAGGCCCGAGCCAAGAAAACTTTTTGTTGTTGCCCGCCTGACAGTTCCCCCACCATCTTGTTCTTCTGTTTCTCTATGCCCATCAGTTTCATCACCACGCTTACCCGCTCATTGTCAGCAGCATTGAATATCTTAGGGAAACTTTTGCCGGCTAACAATCCCATACGCACCACTTCTCTGGCGGTCGCCGGAAACAACGGATTATAATTATTAGACTGCTGAGGCAAATAGCCGATTCGTCCCCAATCATTAAACAGCTTCCGATTCTGCCCGAACAACTCTATCTTACCGCGATACGGCCCGGCCAAACCCAGCAAAACCTTGATCAAGGTAGATTTACCTGCGCCATTTGGGCCGCTCAAGGCCACATAATCACCGGGCGTAATCGAAAAAGTAACACCGTACAAGATGTCATCGGAGCCATAGCCAAAACACAAATTTTTAACATTAATAATCGGAGTCATAATCAAGGGCAATCCAAACCAATCTTTAAATTAGCCAGGTCTGCTTCCATTATAGCAAAAAAAGTCATTCCTTGCTCGAGTTGATCTTTGGTTACATTATGGCCGGCATTCAAAAGCAACAACCGCGCTCCAGCTTCGTCCGCAATTGTCTGCGCCAGCTTCGGACTCGACAATTCTTCATAAAAAACAAATTTAATATCATTACCCCTCAGCTGCTTAACCAGCCTAGCTAGATCTTGAGCTGTCGGTTCGGCATCCGGCGCCACTCCTTGGGCTGCCAGATATTTCAGTCCATAGCGGCTGGCCAAATAGCCAAAAGCGTAATGCCCGGCATAAACGATTTCTTTCTGCGCACAGCCGGATAATGTTTGGCGATATTGATTGTCCAGCCTATCGAGTTCAGCCGTATAAACAACTAGACGTTCTTGGAAATATGCTTGGCTTGGCGGATCAGCGGCAGCAAACGCTTGGGCCATAATACCGGCCATCTGCTTGGCATTGCCAAAATCCAACCAAAAGTGCGGATCAGTAGTCCCTGCTTGAATATTTTCGTGAAATACCGTTGGCTTAAGTATCGCTCCACGGCTAACATCAACTACCTTTAGCTTAGCACTAATAATACCCGACAAGACGCCTTTTGCCCATGGCTCCATCAACCCGCCGGTATAAATAAACAAATCAGCTTGGCCAATCCTAGCCAAATCGCTTGGCTTAGGTTCAAAAGCATGCGCCTCAACTCCAGGAGGCAACAATAGACGGGCATCAACCCTATCTCCACCAATAGCCCTGGCCATATCATAAAGCGGAAACAAAGTTGTAACCACCGATAAGCGCTGGCTGGAAGCAGTCGGTATCAGCAAACTATCATGCCGCGCTTTAACGGCCCAAAAAACAAAAACACTGGCTAGCAATGTTATGGCCAAAACGATTATGATGCTTGATTTTTTGCTTACCATAGACCCTCTTTGCATTATACCAAAATCACGTCAATTTTGCCATTATCAACAATCGACTAAAGATTTATCCCGCCATAAAGGCTGGATTATAAGATACGCCATTACAGGTGTACCCGGAACTTTGGCGGCTTGTGTATGCCCCCTCCGAGGATATACGGTCCGCCATTCCAGGTGTACCTGGAACCTTGGCGGCTTGCGTATAGCAAACCGCTCCGATGAACATCGGAGCGGTTAGGGTTATTAGTTTATCTTCAGGAGCTCTACATCAAAAATCAGAGTAGCTTTAGGCGGGATTGGACCATTGCCATTTTCACCGTAGGCCAACTGATAAGGAATAGTCAATTTGCGCTTTTCACCGACCTTCATACCGGCTACACCCTGATCCCAACCCTTAATCACTTCGCCGGCGCCTAAATTGAATTCAAAAGGGATGCCGCGATCAACACTGGAATCAAATTTAGTGCCGTCCAGCAAAGTACCGGTATAATGCACGCTGACCTTATCACCAGCTTTAGCTTCGACGCCGGCGCCTGCTTTAATCGTCTCTATTTTTAATTCGGTAGCAGCCGTTGATTGTTCATTGCTTGGCATAGGGTTTGTGTTAACTTGTTTATTATTAGATTCAGCCTGCGCAGCCTGCTGGCTTTTAGCATCTGCAAGAGCTGTTGCATTTTTCTTAGTCATCTGGCCATAACCGAAATATAGGCCGACCAGCACTATAATCGCAACAACAATAAATAGACCATTTTTGTTCATAGATGTTTTTTAATTTATTACCTGGACTATTATAGCAAACCAGACGCTACTGTAAAGAGCGCCTGGTTTAACAAGAAAACTATTGCAACGATAATATATAATCTTTTTATAAAAATGGCGGCAGATAACAAAAATGGCATAAGCCATATAGGGCGCCGCTAAAGAATAATCGAAAGTTTTGCCTAGACCAAAATGTTTGGTGTCGGGCAGCTAACTGCTTAAAAACTTTTTTTATATAATCCAACCCTTTTTCAACTTGGCTAATTGCTGTTCCAATTGGATAATGCGCGCGGACTTGGCTGCCGATTGTTCTTCCAAGGCATTCTCTTCTTCTTTGCGCCAAGAAATCTCTTTTTCTGCCAATTTACGCTCTGTTATATCCTGGACAGTGCCAATCATCCGCATCGGCATGCCTTTGGCATCCAAATGCAGCTCTCCATGTTCCCATACCCAACGCTCCGCTCCATCGCTAGCTCTTATAATGCGAAATTCCTTATTGAAGGGCTTTTTTTGCGCCAAGACATCATTCAAAAAGTATTTTAGCATTTCTTCTTTTTGATCAGGATGAATTAACGCGTTCCAGCTGACAATAGTTTTTGGGTCATCTGATTTAATTCCAAATATATCATTTAATACTTCGGAACATTCCCAGGTATTAGTGCGCAAATCCATAACAAAGGAACCGATACGACCGATGCTCTGAGATTCTTTGAACCAATATTCTTTTTCTCTGACCAATTCTTGGGCCATGTGGCGCACCGTGATGTCGTGGAAGCTAACAATAATAAACTTCTGGGCCTGCGCCTTAAAGACATTAGCCGTCAATTCAATCTCCAGAATCTTCTTATCCTTGGTAATAATCGGGATATCTTCTTGATGAAAAGTCTCTTGCTTAACCAAAGAATAAAAACAGTCTTCGATCGCCTTGATGTCCGTAAAAGGGGCTACTTGCCACAACTTCTTACCCGACAAATCATCTTTATTGACGCTAAACAATCTTGATAGCGACTTGTTTGCATCAATGATTTCATTAGATTGATGGTTACAGATCACTAAACCATCCACGGCATTATCGAAAGCCTGATAATAAAAATCTTTGGGTAAGCCGGCGGGGCCCGCGCTTACATCCTCCGTCTTTATGGAATCAGCGTCCGCTCGCGCCTTAGAAGCTTTTGTTATCATAAAATTTTTTTAATTTTATCAACCCATGCATATTTGGTAATAATAACATTAATTATGCCGGTATTCAATAAACATAAAGTCTACGAGCGGAACATTTCAAAAAAACCATTTTTTTGTTATAATAATCAAGTTGATTAACCGCAGTGATATGCCCACTCCTAACCAAACAACTGTCTTAATTACCGGCGCCGCCAATGGCTTTGGCCGAGACGCTGTTTTTGCTTTAGCCAAAATGAACTATCAAGTGATAGCCACTACCGAAACCGAAGACCAAGCAGCCAAACTCCTCAAATCCGTCAACCGACTCAAGCTTCCAATTACCGTATACAAGCTAGACCTAACCAGCGAACAAGACCGCGCTAAGATCCTCAAACATCCCATTGACATCCTGGTAAACAACGCCGGCATCGGCGAATCGGGATCGCTCGCCGAAATCCCCCTAGACCGCGTCCGCCGCAACTTTGACGTTAATCTGTTCGGCCCGCTTGCCTTAACTCAGCTAATTTTGCCCCAAATGATTAAGCGAAAACAAGGCAAAATTATCTTTATCAGCTCATTGGCCGGCCGCGCTGCTATCCCCTTTATTGGAGCCTATTGCATGACCAAATTTGCCGTCTCTTGTGGAGCCGACGCCCTACGGCACGAATTAGCCTTGTTAGATGCCAATGTCTGGGTATCGGTCATAGAACCAGGCGCCTACCATACGGGCTTCAACCAACGCATGTTTGCCACCAAATATCAATGGATGAACAAACAATCACTCTTTGCATTACAACTGCCTCAGATAAAAGCCAGGGAAGAACAACGCTTTGCCATAATAGAACTAGCCTCAACCAAATCGCTTATTTGCCAGATTATCAAGGCAGTGCAAGCGGCCAAGCCAAGATTACGTTACTCTGCGCCTTGGTGGCAAGCCTGGGGTGTTGCGCTCCAAAGAATTCTTGGTAAATAAAAACAAGCTGCTTAATAATCCAGCTTGTTTTTATTTACCTATTTATGAGACTTCTTGGGTTTTTTTAATACCAAAGGCAGTTCGACATAAAAAGTAGTGCCTTTGTTTATTTTTGATTCAAAACGGATATTTCCGCCTAACTTTTCTACCACCGCTTTAACCAGATATAAACCGAGCCCATTGCCGTCTGTTTCTTTGTCCAAGATATTATCGGCTCGAAAAAGTTTGTTGAATATCTTGCTATAAGCAGTCAACGGGATGCCATAGCCGGTATCAATCACCTTAATAACAACCAGGTTCTTGCTCTGCTCGGCTACCAAGCTAATTTGTCCCTGGGGCGGCGTATATTTAACGGCATTCGACAGCAGATTCTGCAAGACGATGTGCAACATATTGATATCGGTTTCTAGGGGCAATAGATTGTCGCCGTATCTTGTCTGCACAGAGATATCCTTAAGCTTGATTTGCGACTGCAGCTCTTGCAATTCCATCTCGACTGCTTGGCGCAAATCAACCTGCTTGAGATTAACCGCCATCGTGCCCATATCCATGCGCGCCACATTCAATAGTGAAGCAACCAAATCTATCATGCGTTCATTGCTCTGGAAGATACGTTTCATGTATAGGCTCTGCTTAGCTGTTAATTTATCTGCATCAGGCGCCAAAAGTATTTCGGTGCACCACTTAATCGCCGTCAAAGGCGTACGCAGCTGATGAGATGCCAAAGAGACGAATTCGGTCTTTTCTTTGTCAATTTCTTTTTCCCTGGTAATATCATGCTCGATTGCCACAAAATATTCCGCTTCGCCATCCTTGCCTAAAATAGGCGAAACGCTAGACAACGCGATGTAAGGTTCGCCGTTTTTGCGTAGATTATTAATTTCTCCAATAAAATGCTGCTTGTCGTTTTTAATCGATTGCCACATTTTAGCATAAAAATCCTTGCTCATCTGGCCTCCCCACAGCTGTTTGGAGCCGGCTTTCTTGCCTAGCACTTCTTCGCGCTTAAAGCCGGTGACATTTTCTACTCCTTTGTTGGCATAAATAATTAGTCCATCCTTATCTGTAATTACAATATGATCATTGGCGTTATCCACAGCCAATTTGAACTGCTGTAGATCCTTAGCCTGGCGCGCTAATTTTGAACGGCTTTGACGCAAGCCTTCCGTCATCTTAAGAGCAAGGCTTTCCGCCCGTTCCGTCGTACCGGATGACCTTCTGATTAACAGAGTGATTATCAAGCAAAACAGCAATCCCCCAACCAAAATCATGCCCGGAGTCGCTAATCTCATCCCGCTGACTTGATTGCCGACGCTGCCCGAACCATAGACAGTCCACATTCGATCCAGGGCCATAAAGGATTCTCTCCGATTAAAACCGTTTAAATTATCAGCCCTGTCATTGTGCTTTTTATTAAAGTCATAATACAAAGTTTTGTCACCCATTTCCGAAATAACGCCATCATAAACATGCAAATCATAATAAGCCCAACCGATGCTCTTGGTGGGCAACAAATTATTGACGAAAAATAAATCCGCCTGAACATAGGCAGCAACAAAACCGATAACGTTCCGCTGCCGCGCCTCTGGCGTAGATAATGCAACACCGTCTTTAAAAACCGGCCCTACTATAATGAAGCCCGATAATCCTTGAGGCAGTATTATTTTGCGGCTAAGCGCCGGCTTTCCGCTATCAAGAGCTCTACTGGCAGCCTCTGCCTCAATTTCACCAAGAACTGCGGCAGGCCCAGGGGAAGAAGAATCGGCCTGAGGATAATAAACAAAATCAGCTGTATAAGCCTTATTGATTAGCTGGCTCGCCGAAGAGCTTGCTGTTGCCTTGGCAAGATCTGACTGCTGTTTTTTTGTCCAGAATGCCAGCTTAACAACCGCCTTGTAATTGTCCTTCAAGCCAAGCGGCTGGCTATAGACACTAAAGCGCTTAGCGCTAAAAGCACCTCCGGTTCGAAAAAAACCGCTAAGGCCCTTCACCATTTCGGCGTTCATCATCAATTGATGCTTCAGTAAATATATCGCCACCGTGCCCTTATCTTCAAAGATTATCTGAGCCTCGGTGTAAATAGTATCTGTAATGGAATAATAAGCATAAAAGACTGCCGCTGCCCCAAGCATGATAATCAGGGAAGGAATTACCCACAGTCTGACGATTTTTTTAAAATTATATCTCAGCATACTTCTTAATAATCATGCCTTATTATAGCATTTTTATGCTATAGCGTAAAATATAAAACAAGCCTTATAAAAGGCTTGTTTCGCTTGTGTTTATTGTTTATTTTGCCTTAAGCAAATAGCTCTTGACCTTTTCCACTACCTCATTGATAGGGTGCTGAGACTTGATTAGATAATCAACCGCGCCTAAGGCCAAGGCCTCCTTAATCTTTTCATCTTCTCCCAGATTGGAAATCATAATGACAGCCGTGGAACGAAAATCAGCGTTAGCTTTCAATTCTGCCAGAACCTTCATGCCATCTTTCTTGGGCAAGATAATATCCAGCAAAATCATATCCGGATTAAAGCTCTTAGCCAAAGCCAAACCAGCCTCGCCATCCGCCGCCGTCTTGACGTCAAAATGCTCTTTTACAAATTTTTCTTCTAGGACTTTTCTTAGAATTTCTTCGTCCTCTATTATTAATATTTTCATATACTTTAACTTTAAGATATATATTAATTCTTGTAAAGAGTTGCGCTGAGGCCAGAATTAGCCAAAAATCGTCTACTCGCCAATCTGCTTAATGTTATCAACTATATATCGCCTAGCCTTAGCCAGATTGCGTTTAACGTTATTTAAAATAAATTTAATCTCTGACGAAACGGGATCATGCTTGCCGCGCAAAGAGTTGTCAGCAATCACCTTGTCCAAATCTTTTTCAATATTATTAAAGACATTCACTACATCGCGCTGAGCTATAACGGCTCGACGGCTCAGCTGCGCCCGCCACAAAGAATAGGTTTGCCAGCCGGCGCCAAAAGTGCCTAGGATAATCACAATCAACAGAAAGAAGAACCAGCCTTGAGTAATACCAAAGCCGCCTAGGGTTAACAATGGCTTTACTTTAATGTTAAGCAAGCTCGATTTAACAGGCAAACTCAAGGCTCCTCGCGCATCTTCAACCGTTACCTCTATATAATAAGATCCTTTCTTAAAGGGGCCGGAAAATTGAGACGACCAATTACCATTGCTATCGGCCTGGACCTGCAAGGCTGTTAAGATTGTGCCGTTTTTATCAGTCAACCTCAGCCTAACTTTTGAATCAGCCAAAGAAGTGCCGTTAATACTGATATCGCCCTCATTAGTATAGACATACTGGCTGACAGCTTTAATAACCGGAGCAGCAATCGGTATAATATTCAGATTAATTGAATTTTCACGCACATTACCGGCATTATCAACCGCCTTGATTATCACAACTCTTTGGCCAGGGGCTAACAAAGGCAGCGTGGCTTCGGTAGAGGTAGTAAAGAATTCAGCCTGCTGATCAACGGTAATGCCATAATAAGCCAGACCGGAAAGAGCATCGCTAGTCTTAAAGCTTAAGATAGGCTGAGGGTCATCTGTCGATAAACCCTGAGCAGATTCAATAGTAAAGGGCAAAGGAGGCTCGGTATCGATCGCTATGCGGTAGTGCGCCGCTGCGCCCCAACCCTTATTATTCTTAAATTTAACATGCAAAAACCAAATACCATCTTTGGCCGCGTTAAAAGCCTTGGCATCAAACAGGCCTTCGGAGGCAGAGGCTGGGGTAAAGGCATAACTGCTATTCAAAACGCTGCTAACATCAGTAATATCAGCCGGCAAATGCCATTGTACTAAAAAATTGGACACCTGATTATACCACTTTGTCTGATCGGGATAGAAAGGAATAGAGACTGCCGGCACAACCGGAGTAGCTATAGCTGCCTCGGCCTTACGGACTATCTGCACTGGAGGCAAGACAACAGCTGGAGTAGCGCTCGGCGGTAAAGCAGCGCCGGAAGCAGCGGTTGTAGCCCCCGCACCGGTTGCGGCGCCGGATTCAGTTGTTGCAGCAGTCGTCGTAGCTGCCGATGTCACTGGCGCTGTTGACGTAGTCACTGCTATCGTGCCGGGGATAACCGTAAACTTAGCCGATCCGACAGCCGACAAGATATTGGTGCCGCTGCCATCGGCGGCGGTTACAGCTGAATCGCTAATAATAATATTGGCATCACCGCTGCCTCTAACTACGAAAGTAATACGCAAAATTTTGATCGAGCCGCCGACAATGGCGTTAGTCGTTCCGCCGATAAAGCTAATAATGCCGGTAGAATTAGAAAAGGTCGGTCCGTCCAGCCAGAAATTAAAGGCGCTGCCGCTAGCCGAAGAGTCGATGGATTTGACGCTCAGAACATTGGTCGGGAATTGGATTGTCGCTTGCGCGGCATTAAAACCTTGATCAGTGCTATTAACCAACAAATCAACAGTAAAAGTCTGCCCAGCCTGCAACTGGCCGTTTTGCGGCACCATAAATAAAGTCGCCGCCTGCGCCGCTGCAGCAGTCAAAAGCATTATCATCGACATTGCGCCAATGTAAAATAAATGCCGTAATTTATTTTTTAGAGATATTTTTTTCTCCATATAGTATATTATAGCACACTACCAATTATCCACACAATTACTTAACCGCCCTTAAAAATATGCTTAAATCAGCAGCGTCTATTTTGCCGTCATTATTCATATCAGCCTTCGGGTCTTTCTGTTTCCACAGGACGGAGAAAATGCTCAAATCAGCAACGTCAATCTTGCCGTCTCCGTTCATGTCCGCCTTAGGCAATGCCAGGCTCGAAACAGCAAATTTTCTGGTAGCAGAATAATCGCTATAGAGCACGCCGCCTACTTCCTGCTGCCGCGCCTTGACCGCATGGCTGCCCACCGGCATATTCGCCGTACTTATCAACAATTGATAAGCGCCATCTGCCCCGGCTGTCGTCTCAAATTTCTGGTTGCCGTCCACATCTGCCTGCACTGCAGCTCCCGGCGCCGCATATCCGCTGACTTTGACAAAATCACCTCTAGTCATCACCGTCCGCAATAGATCAGCTGTTGGCGGAATAAAGAATGATTTGGTAATAGACGGATCAACCGTTAAATCCACCTGGAAGACTTTTGTCTGAGCCAGATCGCCGTTCTTGTCCTTAACTAACAAGCTGTAAGTATAGACAGCCACCGGCAAGCCGATATTAGTCGCCTTAAAATCACCTTTGGCGGTAACATTTACCTGCTCTTTGATTAGCTTGTCTCCTTGCGTATTTTTTTCTACCAGAAAGATAACGGCGCCCGGATAAGCCTTGCCGCTGATAATCAGACTGGTCTTAGGCAAGATTAGAACAGGCGCTGGAGCCTCTGCTCCGCTCCCGCCGCCGCTTCCCGAAACCGGGGCAAAAGGCAATACTTGCGAAGAGTCGACATTTAAGCCGGTAGACTGCGTATCCTCCAAGGTCAAAGTTACAGCCTCAGAAACAAGATCGTTGATTGTCATAGTCCCGATGCCATTAACAATGTTCACCAAGCCTCCGCCGGTAGCCGAACCGCTGGTATTCAACCGAACATCTCTTTGGAAGGTAGTGTCGATATTGCCATTATCATCCTGCGCTTCAATTGTCACGGTTAATGGATTATTAACCGTAGTATTGCCGACTGGCAAAATAACGAATTTAGTCGCAACTATCGCCGATGAGCTTACGGCTATAGTATCAGTCGCGTCAGCAATACCAGTGGCTCCATCCGGGGCGCCGCTGTTATCAGAAGCGGTAATCACCCAACTGCCGACGGCTTCATCATAATACCAAAAATTGACAGTGGAGCTTCCGGCCGTAAACGTAACAAGCGTTACCGTACTGCCGCCGCTGGCCGCGGTGAAGAAATTTGCCGGTCCCGTTGAATCAGTATACAGATAAACATTCCCGGCACCTGATGTTACCGGATTACCAAAAGCGTCTTTTCGAGAAACCGTATAACCCAAGCGCGTTTTTTGAGTCATATTGCCTGGATTAGTTAGGATATACTGAGCCGTATTGCCTGTAGCCACCGTCACCGGGTCGCTCGCGTCTTTCAAGCCAACATTGCCGTTAGGCGTACCAACGCCATCGGACGCGGTTATAGTCCAACCGCCGGCTTGTTCATCATAATACCAGAAATCAGCCGTAGCATTGCCGGGAGTAAAGGTAATCGACGTAATGATGTGCCCAGCGCTGCCAACATCATAGAACTTGCCCAAACCGCTGCTGTTGCCGGTAAAGAGATTGACCGTCAATGAACCGGCGGTCACTGCATTTCCATACTGATCCTTACGGGTCAATGTATATGGCAAACGATTGCCGGCTATCATATCTCCGGGGTTGTTAATGGCTAATTGAGTAACCGCGCCGGGTGTAAAGACCAAGCTTTGGACAGAAGTAGCATCTAAACCGGTTACCTGTGTATCAGACAAAGATGAACTAACAGTCTCAGCTACAGTATCATAGATACGCAAAGTACCTACGCCATGCGCAATATCAACCAGCCCGCCGCCGGTCGCCGAACCGCTGACTACCAATGTAACGTCATTGCTATAAGTCGTATCAACGCTGCCGGCATTATCCTGAGCCTGCACGGTAACAATCACCGAGCCGTCCACGCTGCCGCCGCTATTAGGCAGAATAACAAACCGAGTCGGCACTATCGGAATAGCGCTAACGACAACCTGGTCGTTGGCGTCAGTGATGCCTATCGGTCCATCTGCTGAGCCAGAGCTATCAGAAGCGGTAATAGTCCAAGTACCGACCCCTTCATCATAATACCAGAAATTAACCGACGAATTGCCGCTGGCAAAATCAACCGAACTGACTGTACTGCCGCCAGATGACGCATTCAAGAAATTCTTCGGTCCCGTTGAATCGCTATACAGATAAACCGTAGCGCTGCCGGCAGTAACCAGATTATTAAACTGATCCTTACGGATAACCGAATAACCTAAGGTTGAAGAAGCTACCATGTCTCCAGGGTTAGTTAATAAGAATTTGGTGGTAGTAGCCGGCGAGATCGTAAAAGTATACAAGGCATCCGTCAGTCCGACCGCGCCATTAGCCGTGCCTGCCCCATCAGAAACAGTCACAGTGGAGGTGCTGGCAAAATCATCATAATACCAGAAATTAAGCGTCGAGGATCCTTCGTTTAGAGTAACCGAGGTAATCTGATTACCTGCGCTAGCATCATTATAGAACTTTTTGTTGGCGCCTAATGAGTCTGAGTATAAATAAACATTCAAAGTTCCGCTAGCTACGGCGTTGCCGAACTGATCTTCCCTGGTTACAGCAAAACCAAGCCGATTACCGGCCACCAAAGAGCCTGGATTACTCAGAGCCAGCTGAGAAACGGCGGCCGGGCTGACAGTCACCGAGGCGGTCCCGTCCACTATGCCGGTCGAACCATCGGGCACGCTATGATTATCGGAAGCGGATATCGTGTATGTGCCTGGGGTTTGATCATAATACCAAAAGCTAGAAGTCGCATTGCCAACCGTCATGTCCAGATAAGTAAGTACCGCGCCGCCTGAAGCCGCATCATAGAATTTGGCGTTAGCCTCAGTCGAGGAAGTGTAAATATATATGCGATTAGTATTGGCAGTTGCCAGATTACCAAACTGATCTTTGCGCGTCACCGTATATCCCAAACGGTTGCCGGCAACCAAGTTGCCCGGGTTAGACAATATATACTGAGTGGTGGCTCCGGGATTTACTGTTATTGTGCTGGTAGCATCGGCGATGCCGGCAGCCCCGTCAGGCGCAAAAGAATTATCAGAAGCGCTTATCAACACCGTGCCTGGGGTTTCGTCATAATACCAAAAGCTGGAAGTGGCAGAACCGCCATCAATCGAAACGGAAGTAATGGTAGCGCCGGCGGAAGAAGCATTGACGAATTTCTTATTGGCGCCGCCGGAAGAAGAATAGAGGTAAACCGTAGTCGAAGAAGCGGTTACCGGATTATTAAATTGATCGCGTCTGGTCACTTGATAACCAAGCGTTTCACCGGCATTTAGATTGCCGGGGATATTCAAAGTTAGCTTAGCTAACGAACCTACAGTCACCACCAAGGAATCAGTGGCATCAATAATGCCCGTACCATTATCAGGAGCCAAGGCATTATCAGAAGCAGTAATAGTATAAGTGCCTGGCTTTTCATCATAATAATAGAAAGTGGTAGTCGCCGTACCGGTTGTAATAGCTACTTGAGTAATCACATTGCCGTTGATTGGCGCGTCATAGAATTTACGATTGACGCCGGTAGAATTGGAGTACAAGTAGACAGTTGAAGATCCATTGACTATCGGCACGCTATATTGGTCCAGACGAGTTACATTATAAACGGCGCGGCTGCCTGCGGCAATCGTACCCGAATGATCCAAAGTAAATGAATGCGGCGTATTGGTATTTACCGTCAACATCTGGGCATTAGAAGTTCCGCCGCCAGGCGCTGGATTGACAACAGTAATATTTAGATCAGCAGCGACTGTCAGGTCGCTAGCCGGAATAACTGCCGTAGCCTGCGTCGAGCTGACATAGGTGGTCGTGCGAGGCGAACTATTTACGTTAATCGTAGACGAGCTGACAAAATTAGTGCCATTGACTGTTAGCGTAAACTGGGCATCCCCTACGCTCTTAGCAGTCGGACTGATATTAGTCGTAGTAGGCACCGGATTATTGACCGTAAAGGTCTGGGCATTAGAAACTCCGTCTCCGGGAATAGGGTTGGTGACGGTAATATTAAAGGTGCCGGCTGCAGTCAGGTCGCTTGCTGGAATTATCGCCGTAGCCTGCGTCGAACTGACCAAAGTCGTCGTTCTGGCCGAACCATTAAAATTAATCGTAGAAGAGCTGACAAAATTCGTGCCGTTTACCATCAAAGTGAACTGGGCAGCGCCAAGCGTCTTGCTGGCCGGACTGATGCTGGTAGTCGTCGGCACCTGATTGTTTACAGTAAAGGTCTGCGCGTTAGATGTGCCTCCGCCCGGAGTTGGATTGGTAACCGTAATATTGTTGTCTCCAGCCACAGTCAGGTCGCTGGCCGGAATTATCGCTGTAGCCTGCGTCGAACTGACATAGGTGGTGGTTCGGGCAGAGCCATTAAACTCAACCACCGAAGTACTGACAAAATTAGTGCCATTAACCGTTAGCGTAAACTGCGCGTCACCGACATTCTTACTGGAAGGACTGACGTTAGTAGTTGTCGGCATCGGATTCAATATATCGGCGGTTGTCGTTGGCTGAGTCAGGCTATAATTACCCGCATTCGGGCCCATAATCGCCAATCCCGAAACGGTAACCAAGATTCCCGTACCCACACTGGCGGTAGCAAAGGTACCGGTGGCCGCACCGGTATTAAGGTTTACCGTATCGCCAGAAATAACTCCGACTAGCGCGGCCGAACCAACGTTAAGTGTGGCGGCCGTATTCCCATCATAAGTCTTGTTATTTGCGGTAATACCGGTGACGGCCAAGGCTTTGGCTGTGATATTAGCCGATGAAGTCGGCTGCGACAAAGAGTAATTATCAATATCCAAGCCGGAAATAGTCAGACCGGAAATAGTTACCGTAATCCCCGTACCCACCGCCGCAGTGGCAAAAGTGCCGGTAGCCGAGCCCGTATCAAGATTAACGTCATCACCGGTAATCTTGCCGACCAAAGATGCGGAGCCGGTGTTTAATGTAGCAGTATTACCTCGATCATATTGCTTGTTGTTGGCGGTAACGCCGGCAACTGTCAGGCTTTTAGCCGTAATGTTAGCCGTAGCTGTCGGCTGGACCAAAATATAATTAGCAGACGACGTGCCAGAAACAGTAAGGCCGGAAACATTAACGGTCTTACCGGTACCAACCGCAGATGAAGCAAAGGTGCCGGTAGCTGATCCGGTGTTCAGAATAACATCATCGCCGGTTATCTTACCCACCAAGCTAGCCGAACCGGTATTGAGCGTGGCCGAGACATTGCCATCGTAAACTTTGTTATTAGCGGTAATAAAATCAACAGTTAGAACTTTTTGAGTGATATTAGCTGCGGTTGTCGGCTGAGTCAAGCTATAATTGCCGACTTGAGCGCCGGACAAAGTCAAACCGGAGACCGTAACAGTCTTACCTGTACCCACATTAGCATTAGCAAAGGTGCCGGTAGCCGAAGTAGTATTAAGAGAAACATCATCGGGGGAAATAACGCCAACCAAAGCAGCCGAACCAGTATTAATGCTGGCCGCAGCCGTTGCATCATACTGCCTATTATTAGCTGTGATACCGGTCACTGTTAAATTCTTGGCCGTAATACTGGCTGTGGTCGTCGGCTGAGTCAAGCTATAATTAGCGGCAGAGGCGCCGGAGATAGTCAGGCCAGAAACCGTTACCGCTATACCTGTGCCTACATTAGCAGTAGCAAAGGTACCGGTAGCAGAACCGGTATTCAGGTTAACAGCGTCACCGGAGACGACGCCGACTAAAGCAGCTGATCCGACATTAAGGCTAGCCGCAGCACTGCGATTATACTCTTTGTCACTGGCGGTGACGCCGGAAATAGTCAGATTCTTAACCGTAATATTGGCAGTTGTCGTCGGTTCAGTCAAAGAGTAATTGCCTGCTTGGGCGCCAGTTAATGATTGTCCACTGACCGTCACTGTTATACTCGTACCCACTGAAGATGTGGCAAAAGTACCAACAGCCGTACCAGTCAAAGTGACAACATCTGACCCAACTTTACCAACCAAGGTACCTGGAGTGCCCGAAAGCGTTGATGTGGTCGTGCCATCATATTGCTTGTTGTTAGCAGTGATACCAGAAATAGTCAAAGTCTTAGTAGTGATATTGGCGCTAGTTGTCGGTTCAGTTAATGAGTAATTTCCGGCTTGTGCGCCTGTTAACGATTGGCCGCTGACCGTCACGGCAATACCGGTGCCGACCGATGAGGTGGCAAAAGTACCGACCGCGGTGCCGGTCAGAGAAACAGAATCAGAGCCGACAATGCCAACTAGCGAGCCAGGCGTGCCGGAAAGAGTTGAGGTCGTCGTGCCGTCATATTGCTTGTTGTTAGCGGTGATACCGGAAACGGTCAAGGTCTTGACTGTAATATTAGCGCTGGTCGTCGGCTCAGTCAGGGTATAATTTCCAGACTGTGCGCCCGTTAACGATTGGCCGCTCACCGTCACAGTAATACTTGTGCCAATGGATGAGGTGGCAAAGGTGCCAACAGCAGTACCTGTCAGCGAAACACTATCAGATCCGACGATACCGACTAGTGATCCTGGGGTGCCGGATAAAGTCGAAGTTGTTGTGCCGTCATATTGCTTGTTGTTAGCGGTGATACCGGAAACGGTTAACGCTTTAGCTGTAATATTGGCGCTAGTCGTCGGTTCAGTCAAAGAGTAATTACCTGCTTGGGCACCGGTCAAAGATTGACCGCTGACTGTTACGGTAATACCGGTGCCAACCGAAGATGTGGCAAAGGTACCAATGGCAGTGCCGGTCAAGGAAACGGAATCAGAACCGACTTTACCGACTAAAGTGCCGGGAGTACCGGAAAGTGTTGACGTGGTTGTACCGTCATACTGCTTATTAGCGGCAGTAATGCCGGTCACAGTTAAAGCCTTAGTTGTAATATTGGCGCTAGTTGTCGGTTCAGTCAGAGAATAATTTCCTGATTGTGCACCCGTCAAAGATTGCCCACTTATAGTCACAGTGATACCCGTGCCGACTGATGATGTAGCAAAGGTACCGACCACTGTCCCTGTTAATGAAACGGAGTCGGAACCAACAATGCCGACTAGCGAGCCAGGCGTGCCGGAAAGAGTTGAGGTTGTCGTACCGTCGTATTGTTTATTAGACGCGGTAATACCAGAAACGGTCAAAGCTTTGGTTGTGATATTAGCAGAAGTCGTCGGTTCGGTCAGAGAATAATTACCAGATTGTGCACCGGTTAATGATTGGCCGCTAACCGTTACTGTTACACCCGTACCCACTGAAGATGTGGCAAAGGTACCGATCGCGGTGCCGGTCAAGGAAACAGAGTCAGATCCAACAATCCCGACAAGCGTACCTGGCGTGCCAGAAAGAGTTGAGGTCGTCGTACCGTCATATTGTTTACTAGACGCAGTAATGCCCGTCACCGTCAAAGTTTTAGTAGTGATGTTGGCGCTGGTTGTCGGTTCGGTCAGAGAATAATTACCGGCCTGAGCACCGGTCAAAGATTGGCCGCTGACAGTTACTGTAATACCCGTGCCGACCGATGAGGTGGCAAAAGTACCGACAGCGGTGCCAGATAGCGAAACACTGTCAGAGCCAACGATGCCAACAAGTGAACCAGGCGTGCCAGATAGCGTAGAAGTCGTCGTGCCATCATATTGCTTATTAGACGCAGTAATACCAGAAACAGTTAATGTTTTGACAGTAATATTGGCACTAATCGTCGGCTCAGTCAGAGAATAATTGCCTGCCTGTGCACCAGTTAACGATTGGCCGCTGACAGTTACTGTAATACCCGTGCCGACCGATGAGGTGGCAAAAGTTCCAACAGCCGTTCCAGTCAAAGAAACAGAGTCGCCACCAATAACGCCGACTAAGTTACCCGGAGTGCCGGATAAAGTTGAAGTTGTTGTTCCATCATACTGCTTAGCATTGGCGGTAATCCCTGTCACCGTCAAAGTTTTAGCTGTGATATTGGCGCTGGTTGTCGGTTCGGTTAGAGAATAATTACCGGCCTGTGCACCGGTCAAAGATTGGCCGCTGACTGTCACTGTAATACTAGTACCGACCGATGACGTGGCAAAAGTACCGACAGCGGTGCCGGTTAGCGAAACCGAATCGGAGCCGACAATGCCAACTAAAGTTCCCGGCGTGCCGGACAAAGTTGATGTTGTAGTCCTATCATAGACTTTATTAGCAGCTGTAATACCTGTCACGGTCAAAGTCTTGACAGTAATATTGGCGGTCGTTGTCGGTTCAGTCAATGTATAATTACCCGCCTGCGCACCGGTCAACGATTGACCGCTAACAGTTACCGTGATACCAGTTCCAATAGATGATGTAGCAAAAGTTCCAACAGCCGTACCGGTCAGCGAAACACTATCAGACCCGACAATCCCGACAAGCGTACCCGGAGTGCCCGAAAGCGTAGAGGTTGTTGTGCCGTCATATTGTTTATTGTTAGCCGTAATGCCTGTCACAGTCAAAGCTTTGGTAGCGACGGTAATATTCGTAGTACCGGTCGTCGGCAAAGACAATGTTTGATCAGTCGGCGTAAAAGTAACAGACACACTTGAAGTTCCCGCCGAAGGCGTAGTAGTCGGCGTAGTAAAGGCAAAGCTGCCCGCCACAGAAGCGCTACCGCCAGAAAGCGTGGACGAGGCCAGCGCTTGGCCATAAGTAATACTGCTTGCCGTCGGCCATGAAGTCACGGTCGGAGCGGAACGCGAATCAGTCGCCACTGTCAAATAGCCAGTTGTTGCGGCAAAATACTTATTATTTTTATAAGTAGCGCCAGAACTAGTAGAACCCCAGGTGCCATTAATAGCCCCATTTCCGCCTAAGGTTAAAGTAGCCACGCTTATATTAAGCCCGGTGCCGATACTTGCGGTGGCGCTGCCTGTAGGGGCGATGCTCAAGTTACCGGCGATCGTAATGCCGGTAGCCATTGACTTGGCTCCGCCTCCAGAAAAAGTCAGATCATTATAGGCATAGACGCCCACAGTCTGGCCGCTTGCGCTATTATAATTAACTCTTCCGGTTGAAGCCGTAAAAGTACCGGCCGTCCCGCTCATAAATGTGCCGCCAGCATTAAGGGTACCGCTGCCGGAGAAAATAATACGTGATTCCGTACCGGCAGTAGTTATATTGCCTGTAACGGTTACGGTACCGGTAGAGATAGTAATATCGGTATAATTCTTGGCTCCGCCGCTATTTCCGGTCAAGGCAATCGAGCCGGCCGACAAGGTCCCGCCCGCCACAGCGATCGCCTTACTCTTATTGCCGCCTGTAGGTAGATTAATAGTTATCGCCCCGGAAATAGTCAAAGAATTACTGCCGCTAATCGATACGGTATTAGCCCTATTACCGGTAGTAAAAGTCAGCGAAGAGCCGACTGCCGCCGTATCAACCACCACATTCAAGCCGCTAGTATTCGGGATAGTCACCGTATCAGCCGCCACCGGGACATGCCCGCATGACCAATTGCCCGCCACGCTCCAATTAACCGTAGTAACAGCGTTATTACTGCAAGCTGCCGCCTTAGCCGACTGCGGCGCAAAGACTATAACAAAAAGCACGGCCAAAAAAACCGCACTTAATAGCCCGCCATATTTATTTTTCAATTTAACCTCACACATATCCACAGGTCGTGGATTCAATCTTGCCCTTAAGCCTAAAAATTCAGCTAATTTATTAACCATATATTTAAGTATCAAAACGTTTTTGGCATGACAAACAACAACGAAAAATATTAACAACAATACAAACTGCGTATTTCAGCAAATCAATACCTATTATACCATTTTTTCAAAAACATGGCAAAGTCTTTACGCAACCTTTTTGTTTCCTTTTATCATAGGCGACTGATTCCGTTTTAATCTTTTGTTCTTCATCCTCCGCCATTGGTAATAAATCAAACCCAGTCCCAGCAAAACAGACAGGCCAATGATTACGCCCAAATTCTCCAAGATATTTATAATTTCTTCCCATTCGCTGCCAAGAACATAGCCAACCGTACAATACATCAAGACATATACCGCTTCGCCGGAAATCATTGCCAAATAAAACCGGCGGGCTTTAATCCAGGCAATACCGGACAAAACATTAACAGCCGGCCCGACGCTGGATACCAAAAAACGGCTTAAGAAAATAATCTTGCCGGAATGCATATCAAAGATTTTCTCAATCGCCAAATAACGCCTAGAACGGAAGATACGCCCCAAACCGATGCGAATCAGAACCGCTTGGCCATAACGAGAGCTCAACCCATAACCAACGCTATCCCCCAACACACAGCCGAGAAAAGCGGCAAGCAGGACAAATTTGATGTCAAAATAGCCTTGCACAGCAAAGGCCCCCGCCGCCACCAACAGCATGCTGGCAGGCAAAGGAACGCCCAAGGCTGCCACAGCGACCAACAGAAAAAGCGCCAGGTATTTGTATAAAAGAAGATAAGTTAAGAATAACCCAAGCATAGGCTACTTGATTAGCTTTTGCGACCGCAAATAATTTGCCACCGTTTGCTTGATTTGCTTGACAGATTGCGCGGCGTCAAGCCGATTGCCGCGGATCCAACGGGAAATCGTCAGATTGGGATAGCGCTTGTCATTAATTTGCAAGCTGTTTTTCAAATAATCATTCGGCAGCCTAAAGATTGTGTTGACATAGCTAAAAGTCATCCAACTGGCAATTTTATCAACGTCTTCCGTTGTTATTTGATTGTTTCTTTGACGCTGCATCATATTAGCGATAATAGGCAAATAAGACGCCTGCATCTTTTCATAATGCGCTAAGCGAGCATTATGAATCCAGACCACAGAGAAAACAATAACCAGCGACAGCAAGACAATGGCGAGCAGCCAGTGGAAAGAGAAATTTACTCTCTTAGCAACTTTTGTTTTTTTATCTTTCATACATATCCCTTTTTATATTTATAACCTCGCCGATTGTCTGAGTGGGCATATTCCTTAGTAGATTTGGATTGTATTTATATTATAACACTTTTTGCGGCTGCCCATAAGTCCCGTTTTGACAATTCACCAAAATCAGCCATAATGAACTCGTAATTTTATTCAAGCTCCAACAAATGCAACTGCCTTATCGCAAACCAGATAAATTCACCTACATCAAACCAGACCCCAATATCACCAGGGCCCGTTTTAACGAATTCAAAGAAAAGTTAGAGCGCCTCAAGACCGTCAGCCAGCCGCGCGCCGCGGCCGAAGTCCGGCGCCTGGCCGAGATGGGCGACTTTTCCGAAAATGCCGCCTACCAGATTGCCAAAGGCAAATTGCGCGGCATCAACCAGCGTATTATGGAATTAGAGTACATGCTGGAACACGCCGATATTATAGAAGGAGGTTCAACTAGCGGCCGCGTCGAACTAGGCTCTATCGTAACTGTCTCAGTTAACGGCAAGCAAAAAACTTATGAGTTGCTCGGATCATCAGAAACAGACCCAGCCTCCGGTATCATCTCTCACAACTCCCCTCTGGGCCAAGCCCTGCTGGGGCGCAAAATAGGCGACAAAGTAAACGTCCGCCTCACCGACCGCAGCGTTGAATATCAAATTGTTAGTCTAAAATAAAACCGCTCCGATAGAGCGGTTTTGTATTTAATTTTTACTCACGCATGCCGTCCACTACCGCAGCCGTGATAACCTTGATTTTTTTGCGGCGGGCATAAGCCTCTACTTTCTTAACATAAGCATTGCGGATTGCCACGGAATAATCAAATGATCTGAGATTACTGACTCGGCTCAAGCCGGAGGCGCTCCATTGCATCGTAGTCTTCGGCGTACTGACAACCGCCTTCTTAGCCTTGGCTTCTACCGATCCGCCCACCAAGCAAGAAAAAGCGACGATTACAACAACCAAGCCGATTATAATTTTTTTCATATTGTTTAGATTTACTTTTTAACCAATAATCAATCTATCAAAAATTCACCCTTTTGACAAACCCTTGCAAACCAGCCAAATACAGGCATTTGACTGCCCTTCTTTTTTGAATTATAATGCTTTTACAATTAAATAATTATCAAGAGAGGCGTCTAGAGCTCTGGCTCGTCCGAAGCGCCCAGCAACCTGCCCTTGGCAAGGTGCTAAATCCAGCCTTTCCGCCCTAGGCGGACTGGGAAAGATAACCTCGCACGACAACTTTCCCTGTGGGAAAGTTTTTTTATACGCAAGCTGCCAAGGTTCCAGGTATTCCTGGAATGGCAGACCGTATAATCCCGCCTTCATGGCGGGATATTATTAATTAAGCCATAAATTGGCATTCACTTCTATGCTCTACACAGCCGAATCAGTCACTATCGCCCATCCCGACAAAGTCTGCGACCAAATCTCAGACGCCATCCTCGATGCTTGCCTGGCCCAAGACCCAGCCTCCCGCGTAGCTATCGAAACCATGGGCGGCCATGGCCTCATCACTATCACCGGCGAGCTGACCACCAAGGCCCAGCTCAATCTGCGCCAGATCGCTCTCGCCACCTACCATGATTGCGGTTATTCCGATTACCCGGGTATCACTATTAATGTCGTGGAACAAAGCCCCGAAATCGCCCACGGAGTCGACCACGATGGCGCCGGCGATCAAGGCATTATGGTAGGTTATGCCACTAGTGCTACACCCGAGTCGATGCCACTAGCCATAGTATTGTCCCGACGACTGACACGGGCTATGGGAGGCTATGACGGCAAAGCTCAAGTCACTATGGACCAAGGCAAGATAATCAAAATTCTTACCTCGGTTTGTGGAACAAATGCCGAACGCGATGAGCGCCTACGCCAAACAGTCGCGCAACACCTACTGCCACATCTGGCGCCAGAATTAACACTCGACCAAGCCTGGCTGCAAAACCCCAACGGCCCTTGGGATATCGGCGGCTTCGCGGCTGACACCGGCCTAACAGGGCGCAAACTGATTATCGATAACTATGGCCCCAATATCCCGATCGGCGGCGGAGCCTTCTCCGGCAAAGACGCCACCAAGGTCGACCGCAGCGCTGCCTATATGGCGCGCAAAATCGCTGTTGATTATTTGAGTAAGCAAGGCGCTCGCGAAGTCTTCGTCCATCTAGCCTATGCTATCGGCGTTGCCGAACCGCTGATGGCCGTCGCCACCATCGATGGCCGCCAAGAAAAAGTCCAAGGCTACGACCTGCGTCCCCGCGCCATCATCGAACAGCTCAATCTGCACCAACCGCAATTCCAAGCCACTGCCCGTTACGGCCACTTTGGCAACGGCTTTGCCTGGGACAAATAATCCTACCTAATTAAAACAAAAAACGCTTCGCAGCGTTTTTTGTTTTATCTTATTGTTGTTGGCCGATTGCCAATTTGTCTTCAATCGTTTTCATCGCCGCTTCCATTTCATTCAACATAACCTGTCCTTCAGTCGGATATTTATCCAGCACTGTCTGGAATAACGGCAGATACATTTCTCGAGTTTCCTTCAGCTGCTTGAGTTGCTTTTCCGGAGGCGTATCACCCAAAGTCCGCAGATTATGCAACCGATCCGCCATCTTAACCAAGATTGTTTCCGGCTCAGCTATCTCCAGCCCATGATGATAATATTCGGCGGCTGTTGGCTTGTCTTTAAATTCAATGCCGTTTACCACCGGCTTGGTCAAGGCGATTACCATATCCGCTGTCCGCTCGCCAAAGATCAACCCCAGGCGGAATTTAGCCGTGTCCTTCCAGGTTTCATAAGAAGCGGTGACATTGCCGAACATCGGCGAGTCTTCTCCCATATCATGCATCAAGGCAGCCTGCACCGCGTCCTGGTCGCGTAATTTACACTCCTTAATCAAGATCAAGGCGGCGGCGCGCACATGCTCAAAATATCTCTCCCCATTTTCCCGCTTCTGATGGCGATGGCCTTCCTTAGCCAAATCATAGGAAAAGTTTATTTTCTTGATCTGCTGTTCATCAAAACCCAATGTTTCCAGTTCCTTTTTAAATTCAGCCCTGTTCATCACAAACTCCTGCTCGCTTTCGTGCGGCAGATCCTGATCCAAAGCGTACTCATCTTCGTAAAAAGGCATGACATACTGCCCGTTTTCCATCATCTTTTCCACAACCGGCTTTGGTTCCTCAGTCTGCTCGACTTCTACTGCTGGCACAGTTTCCTCCACGGGCACGGCTTCTGTTGCCGGTACAATTTCCTCCGCTGGGACAACTTCGGCCGGCTCAACAGCTTTTGGAGTTTCGAATGCGCCAAAACTTAAATTAACCATAGTTTTCTATTTATTTTTTTACAATCTAATTGTCTCATTTAATAATTATGCGGTCAACTTATCACGCCACTCGCTTCATCTCTTCGACTAATTCGGGAAATTCGGCCTGGTTGATATGCTGGCGATTCTCTAAGATGTGCAGTTTGGCCGACGGCCACGCCTGGACATAGGCCTCGGCTTCAGCCAAAGGCACTACCGGATCGTCGTGGCTATAAAACAAAACAATTTTCACATTGCGCGCTCACGTTTGCCAAGGGCTTGTCTATGATAAAGTCACCCAAGAATTCGGTCTGGCTATACGGCGCGGCCACCAAGATTAATTTTACTATTTTTTTGGCTAGACGATGCTCGGATAAATATTTAGGTAGAAAGATGCCTCCCAAAGAATGTCCAATCAAGATAACGCCGTCATCTAAAAAAGGTACCATGCGCTCGAACCAAATCACCCACTCGCTATAACGGGCATTCTGCTTATTGGGCATCCGAGGCAACAAAACTTGCCACTCTTCCCCCAAGACGCCGGATAAATTAGCTTTCCAATCCGATTGTGGCAAGAAACTTTCCAGATTCACCGGCCGTGTCGTCAACTCGTTTAAATAATCCTCATACCTATTAAAACAATCACCGCCATGGATAACCACTATTTGTCTAGCCATATTATTTTGATTTACTTTCGACCGCTGCCTGCACCGCAGCGATATATTGGCAATAGTCGCAATCGGGATTAGCCTTAGGAATCCGCTCGTCCGTCAGGCATTTGTGCGCCGACTTCAAGGCGCTCTCCACCCAGCCGTCATCGCCGGTATAAGGAATAAGCGTCACCTCAAACTCCAATTGCCCGTCAAAGGCGGCGCGATCGGTACGGCCGTTGCAATAGACGAAGTAGCCGGTATCAGACACCTGGTAGCCATTGTGGCGCAATAGCCACTGGTAGATTTCCATCTGGCGTTTGTAGCCGATCTGCCAGCCGGCATCCAGCGACACTTGTTCATCCTTGCTGGTCGCCTTGTAATCCACTACATAAACCAGGCCGTCTTCATCCACCCACAAATCATCCACCGCCCCGGTCACCAAAAAATTAGTCGCCGGATGCAGATATTGCACGCCCTTAAAGTTCTCCCTCCACTCGTCCATCTGCTTGTTTTGCAACGGCACCAAATCCAGGCCATAGGCCTTGACCAGCGGATGGACCGTTTTGCCCGCTCGATGGACATCAAACTCTTTCTTAAGCAACTTATCCACCGCCGAATTCAGATTAAAGGGAAACCCAGGCGGCCTGTCCACTCCCAAGCGCCGATCGATATAGAAACAGCGCGGACAATTCATAAACAAGTCGATACGGGAACGGCTCAACTTGAAAGGCTCCGTGCTATCGGGCTCAAAAAAGTTCTTGCTACGTTTGCCATTATAATATTGTGACATATATTTTTAATTACACACTACACATAGCTTAATACTCCCCGGACTTTCCGTCAAAAACCATCTCCAAGGGTATAAGGCCTGCCATTGCCTTGAGTACATGAAACCTTACACTAGCGTTGTAATATCCCGCCATGAAGGCGGGATTATACGGTCTGCCATTGCCTAGGGTACTTGGAACCTTGCACGTTGGTGTAATATCCCGCCATGAAGGCGGGATTATACGGTCTGCCATTGCCTAGGGTACTTGGAACCTTGCACGTTGGTGTAATATCCCGCCATGAAGGCGGGATTATACGGTCTGCCATTCCAAGGGTACTTGGAACCTTGGCAGCTTGCGTATAAAAAAGCGCCCATAATGAGCGCCTTGATTAAAATGCGATAACCACAAAAACCGGCAAATGGTCACTGACAGCCTTCATAGCCTTCAAGTCATTAAACCGAGCAAAGTAATTCAAGATACCGCTGGTTCTGACCGTCATGCCGCGGACAAAAATATTGTCATAGGCCTTAGAAAAATAGCTGCCGTCTGCCTTAATCTTGTTACCCAGCGAAGTCTTACCTTCAATCTGATGCCGGCACTTAAATGGCTTCTCCCATGTAGGAGCCAGCTTATCCGCCCCCAAGTTAAAGTCACCAGCCAACACCAAGCGCTGTTCAGTAAACACATTAGCCATACCGGCCACCATATTCGCCTCTTTTTCCGGACCCTTGGCTGTCGGCGCCAAGTGAAAAGTATACCAAGCAAACTCCAAGCCGTTAACCGTAAAAATCATTCTACCCGGCTCTCGGATCATATAGTTTGCCAATGGACTAACTAATGATATCTGCCGCTGCTTGACCTGCAGACGGCTAGTCTTCCATAAATACGCATAGCGCTCTTTGCCGGAACCCTCCAGCGTACTGGGACTGACGCTGTAATCCCATTTGGCTCCCAAACGATTCAAAGCATCAGCCAATTTAGCCACTGCTTGCGCTCCGGCCGGTCCGGTGCTCACTTCTTGCAAAACCACCAAATCGGCAAACCGCATCAATTGAGCCATAGCATCAATCGTCTGCGGCGTCTTTGAGGCGCCGAAATTGCAAGCGTTCCAAGACACTAACAACCGCTCATTAGCAGCTAATTTCAAATCTAAACTCTGGACATATTGCGCCTGTACCGACAAAAACAAACTGGCAGCCGCTAGCCACCAAACGAAGAAAAACTTTGTGATTTTCAATAGATACTCCTGTATAAATGAACTAAACATCAATCATGCTAACACATCAAGCATATTTGGCAACTAGGCGAAAACTCTTGACAAGCATCTATTTTTAGGCTAATTTAAGGCATAAATCTAACAATTGATCTTTTTACAACAAGCAAGAGGAAGAAAATGAAAATAATCGGAGCCTATCTAGGCAGGTTCAACCCCATCCATACCGCCCACGAACAAGTGATCGGCGACATGATCAAAGAATTCGGGGTCAAAAACAGCCTCGTCCTCATTGGCTCGGCCAATGCGCCCATTTCTCTGCGGCACTTCTTTTCTTATGAAGAACGCAGAAGTTTTATCAAGACCATATTCCCGGAATTAAAAGTCGTCAGTTTGCCTGATTTCGGCAACGACCAAGAGTGGCTGCTGGCGCTCGATGACATTATCCGCCTGAGCGGCGCCACCCAAACTATCTTTTTCGGCGGCTGCAAGGAAGACGTCTCGACCCTGATTGACGGCGGCAAAGAATGCCGCATTTTCAACCGTTTCGACGGCACTACGCCCAAAATTTCGGCCACCGAAATCCGCGACTGCCTCATCTACGGCCGTTCGTTGGATGGCCTGGTCAATCCCCAGATTGCCGACACCATCCAAAAGCTCTTTGCCCAAAAATGGGAAAGGTTCAAGAAGATTTAAAAAGCAAAAACTATGCCCGTTGGCATAGTTTTTTATTTTAGATTAATTGTCTTCCGGGCCGGCTCCTGTATAGGGATTAATTACCTGGCCACGCGCGTTGTAATACCTCATGCCGGCCACCTCGCCCTTTTTATCAAACAGATAGACTGTCCTGGCAATGCCTTCGCCGATTTCTTTCGGTTTACCGTTCACATTATAAGTACTCATTTCGGTTTTGCGCCCTTGCGCGTCATACTTATAGCGATAGATGGCCACGCCTTCGTTATCAATCGCTAGTTTTTTGTCCTCGCTATAATAGCTTTCCTGGATTACATCGCCCTGGGCATTATTTTTGTAACGCACAATCGCATAATAATGCGTACCCTTTACCAACTTCATGTCAGCTCCGTAATAACTGGTTTCGCTGCGATAGCCTCGCGCATCGTATTTATAACGATAGATTGCCACACCTTCATTATCAACTGATAATTTTTTGTCAACGTCATAACTACTCTCCTCCAATAGCTTGCCTTGCTGGTTATATTGATATTTTTTGACTGCCTTATCGCTTGGCCCGACTGTCAGCTTTAGATTGGCATCAAAAAAGCTGATACTGCTTAAATACCCCCAACGGTCATAGGCATAAACAATCCTGGCGACACCATTGTTGTCAGCTTTCAGCTTATTATCAGTCCCAAAATAACTCATCTCAGTCGTTGAACTAGCCGTATTATAGGTAAATCGAATTCCTGACAAACCCTGTTCATTAGCAATTAACGATCCGAAGGCGCTATGGATAGACCTTTCAATCTCACGATTGTAACTGTCAAACTTATGGCGGATTATCGATGCTCCTTCGTCCGTCTGAACCAATTTCCCATCAACCCCATAAAGGCTAACTTCAATTTGATTCCCCCTATCATCATTTTTGATGCGGTAGCTGGCAGCGTGCTCAAAATTGGTATGTGGCTTGCCTTCTACGTCAAAATAGGAAATGTTTATCTTGTAATTATGCTGGTCATATTCCGCCCTAGTGATAGCTATGCCATCAGCATCGGGCTTGAGATTACCGTCCGCGCCATAAGAGCTGGATTCCACCACATTGCCCTGTTTATCATACACATTACGGATGACAGCGGCATCGTTACCGTCGTCATAAGGCTTTAGATCTGATTTAAAGTATTCCTCTCTAATTACCAGGCCTGCTTTATTATAATAATATCGGGTAATAGCATAACCGTTAGCATCCAACTTCCCGTCAGCGCCATAGGCGTTTATTTCAATCTTCTGGCCTTGTTTATTATACTTGTAACGCACCACCAAAGACGAATCAATATCATCGGGCGACAGTTTGCCGTCGCTATCATAATGCCTTTGCTCAATCAGCTTATTCTGCTTGTCATATTTATAGGTAGTATAACCGCTCAAATCACCGCAATCACAATAATCGCGCTGCTCAATCTTGTTGCCCTGCGTATCGTATTTATAGGTGCTTAAAGCCAAGCAAGACGACACGGTAAAAAATACCCCTATTAATAGCAATAAAACCGTCAAAACACTTTTTCTTATATTATTTCAAATTAATTACGATGCGTTTGAGTTGGCCGTCAACCAGATTGACAATGGCAATCTGTTTGGAATCCGGAGTAAACCCGACATCAGAAAAATCAAACGTCTTTCTTTCCGAGCCATCATTCATCACCAAATAATAACTATCGCCTATTTTGCCTGGGTAAAAATACTTCTTGGAATCAGGGCTGAATCTCATCATGCCAATCCCGTCAAAGGATTTCAGTTCCTTGTTGTTCAAAACGATAAAACTACTATCACCTCGGGTTGCGCTATAGGCAAACTGTTTGGAGTCGTCGCTAAAAATCAGATTGAAGACCGAATCATATGAGGCCAGCTCCTTGCCATTCAAAACCACAAAAGACTTCTCGCCTTTCCGGGCGATATAGGCAAATTTCTTGGAATCAGGGCTGAAGGTTATTTCGCCAACATCGTCATATTTGGTCAATTCTTTGTTATTCAGCACCATGAACTGCTGTTTATTTTTCTCCGCTTCATAAACAAATTGTTTGGAATTCGGACTGAAGGCAAAATTATCAATACCTTCATAGCGCGCTTTCTGCTCTTTGCCATTAATTACCATGAACCACTGGTTATTGATAGTACGAACATTATAGGCATACTGCTTGGAATCGGGACTGAAGACAAAATCGTAGATATACCGGTATTTAGTCAAAGCTTTGCCATCCAGGACGATAAAATGATTTCCATCATTGCTGGCACGATAGGCAAATCTTTTGGAATTAGGGCTGAATACCGTTGTAGCTATATCATATTTCATCAATTGCGCCTTGCCGTTGCGTACTAGGTATTGTTTGCCGTCTTTATTGCTGGCCACATAAACAAACTGTTTGGAATCCGGGCTAAAAACGATGCTAAAGCCGTCCACCGAGTCGTATTTCGGCTGTTCTTTGCCGTTCAGGACTATATATTCCTTGTCATTATTAATGACAAAATAGGCAAACTGTTTGGAGTCAAGGCTGTAAAAAAAGGCGAACTTGACTACATCATATTTGGTTTGCTCTTGGCCGTTGGTATTCATATAGGCGGCACCGAATTTCTGTCCGCCTTTATTAATCACGCAATTGAAATACGACGCATCATAGCTCAGACTGCAAGCCCTAACCTCCTCCGGCGTATAAGTCGCGGCACGGCTCAAGGTAGGGACAACTAACAACGCCAACAACGCAAGGAAAAAGATTTTTTTCATACCTTAATAATATTATCAAATATTTCAATTCCCCCTAGGCACGACAAAGGTCTTGGGATCCGCGCCTTCCACAATCTCAGTCTTGATTTCACAGCTCACTCCCCAATCGGCCGTATCCCAGCGGTAAACATTATTCTTATCTTTAGCATAAACCGTCGTAGACCAATCGGTAACTGAAGATATTACTTCGAAGGTCTTGGCGTCTGCGCCTTTGATCTGGGAGCAGGAATGATAAACCAACTTATCATCCTTGACTATCGATTTAAAATTATCTTTTGTGCCCTCCCAATTATACTTATAAGTATACAATATCTTGAAAGTCTTTGGATTAAACGATGTTTTGAGGCCTAGTGCAAAGACGCTATGCTTATCTTTGGCATAATTACCGTCTAATGCCACAAAAGTTTTGATATCCGCACCTGTCATCTTGGTAAAATTATAATAACCGCAGCTATCATAATCCTCCGCTTCCCAGAGTCCATAATAAGCAAAGCTTTTGTCTGTAGCGTAAAGTTTATTTAAATTACGATTACCCGCAGGCAACTTGAATGTAGCCGGATCGGCGCCTTTGACTATCTTGTATTTAAAGCAAGGGTCAAAACTATAGCCGACGGAATAATAATAAATCGATAGACTATTACGAAAAAACTCTTCATCAATTACCGCAAAACCTTTCGGGCTGACCCCGCTCAACTTATCGCCAAAGTGAAAAACAGAATAAGCATCCTTACTAAAGCCGTCTTTTACTACCTGAAAAGTCTTAGTGTCAGCTTGTTTAATCTTGTGACCATAATAATAAACCGCCTTGCCGTCTTTGGCATAGTCATCTTTCAAGACAGTAAAGCTTTTTGGCGCAGCGCCAGTAATTTTGTAAAAAGTATAGGTAGGCGCCGCATCAGGACCGCCGCCATCCGAAGCTATATAATATACATTATTTTTATCCTTGGCATAATATTCGGCGATTAATTGGAAAGTTCCGGGGTCTGCTTTAGCAACTTTTTGGCTGCCGAAAAACACGGTTTGCTTATCTTTCCCCCACCAATTATCTATTGCCTTAAAAGTCTTAGCATCAGCTCCGTTTATCTTGCCGCCGCATTCCAAATCGAACGACGAACAATAAACATTATTCTTATCCTTAGCATAGGTTTCATTTAGGGCTACAAAAGTTTTCGGGTCAGCCAACTCAAGTTTGGTTTGCACATAGCTAGTCTCTGACCTCATGCCGCCTCCGCGATAGATATCAAGAAAGAAAACAGACTTGGCATCAATGGCATAATGGCTATTGAGCGCCTTGAAAGTTTGAGGATCAGCACCTTCTACAATCTTATCATGCCAATACACAAACCCATCGGTAACCAAAAACTTACTATTATCGGCCTCATCGTCCCAATAAATAAATTCTGCCCGCGCCCGGCCAAAGAATAACAAACTTAACACCGCCGCTACAATGATTGCCAACCCTATTTTTTTTAAACGCATAAATTATAAGATTATCTATTTTATCTCCTTGGCCAGATAGCCGTCTTTGAGCAAATAGTCATTGAGCTGGGCGTAAGAAAAATATAACTCGCCATTGGGTTGATTATCGCCAGTGCCAAAATCAAAATAAAAAGTAATGCCGTTTTCTTCCAAACGATAATTATTCAGACTTTGATCGGTAAAAGTGACATCATAACCTTCGTTTGGCTTCCTGTCCTTTACCGGCAGGCCTATCATATATTGCCTGATATTGCTCTGCAGCTGCGCATCGCACAACTTAGCCAGCAGCGGCATCTTTTTGGGGTCGATAATCCGATTAATATTTATCGGTTTACCTGTCAGCAAATCACGCGTATATGAGTTGCGATAACCATAAAACCCTTTGCTATCATTGCCTTTAAAATATATAGTCACATCCAAAACATTATTCTTGTCATAGGTCACAAGATAATTTGAGGCCATGACACCAAGATTGGTTTCATTGTATTTACTGATATCCTGGCTGCTGTCCGTAACGACAATAAATGACAAAGAGAAGTCCAACTCCTTGAAAGCTGCAAAACCGACATTTTTAATCTTGGGCCAGGTGCTTTTATATGCGCGGCCCAGCAGTATATCACTCGATTGCACATGTTCGCTTTCTGTCACGTTTTTTATTTCCGGCACAACAACATTAGGCAAATCATCAAACTCTTTCTTGGGGTCAAGGAACATGGAAGTGGTATCCAAGGTGCCTATGTCATCGCCAAAGCCACCATCTTGGCTATTGTCGACGGTCCTAAAGATACTGGCATCTTTCACACCCTTGGCATTCTGCTTAGCGCTGTTTTTATCGAAATACCAGCTATAAATAGTTCTCTTTCCGGCAGCATTATCAAAATCATAAACGCCCTTGATCAATACGCCGTTGTCATAATAGTAATTGATCGTCACCATCGCTTCGCCGTCTTCATCCCCCGCCACAACCAGCTTGACTATCTTGTTCTTACTGTCCTTATATCTTTCAATCATGGCAAAAGAAGAATCGTAGTCATTAAACTTCCTTTCGATTTTTAATCCATTTTCATTTATCTTTTCGTCGATGCCTTGGACGATCTTGTCGATAGCCGAAATCCGGTTCATCGCCACTACCGGCTTACCGGCGAAGCCCTTGCGCCAATCATTGATGGCCGCCGGAGGCTTGGCATAATCTTTGGCCACATTGGTAAAATACAAGACTCGCTCTCCGTCGACTACTGCCGCCCAGACCTTGTTCTTGGGCCCGACCACGATGATCGCTTCCATAAAACTAGCCACGCCCGGCACAAAACCGGTCAGGATCTTGTTCTTAGTTTTCTGATTCTGGGTCAATGATAAAGCGCCCATATTTTCCACAAACCGTTGCAGATAACCAGACAATATCAATTTGGTAATCGCCTGCTTTTCGGCCGCGGTGATTTTGATATCATTATCCGCGTTCGCCCAAGTAATAATATCGTCAAAAGTAGTTTCTTTAATCTTGCCATTACGTACATAGCGGCCGACAATCGTCGCGCCGACGCCGCAATAATAACCCCCCTCGCCGCTCTCGGATGATTCGGTAATCGTAATAATATCCTTATCCTTTACTAGCTTCATCATATAAGTCGGATCCAAAACGTTATTCAGATCACCATTATCGCTGTATGGCTGACTGATAGCTACGTCACCAACAATAGTCGCCTTTTCAAAGTTCATTTCTTCACCATTACTAACATTACATACATGCCCGCCTTCAACGCTATCAAGATAATATGACAAACTCTTGTCAGTCGCATCCTTGATGGTAAGTTTGGCAAAATACCCGCTTATTGACCCCTCCCTAACCCATTCCCCATTCCAAGAATCAGCCGTAGTGGCCGCCAAAGCAAACTTCGCGCCAAACACCAGCGCCACGCAGACCGCAAACATCGATAAGAATAATTTCATATTAATAATATAATAAATAATATACTCAAAAATTACAGAATAATACTTCTGTAGCTATTAGCTATTATTTCCTCTATTATACAACAAAATATCAAATCCAGAAACTCACCTATTTTACCCCACCGTAATCAACACGGTTTAATTGACCCCCCAAGCTAATCAAACTATAATGAATATCTATTAGCTACCCGCTATCGGCTAACAACTATCTGCTATCTGCTATCGGCTAACAACTAACGGCTATATGTCCCCTCAATCCTACCTCTTCATCCTCTTTTCAGTCATTATTACTGGTTTTCTCATCCTAGACCTCGGCTTTTTCAACAAAAAAAGCCACCGTGTCGGCTTCAAGGAAGCCCTGTGGCAATCATTATTCTGGATCGGCATCTCCTGCGTCTTCGCCGCGCTAATTTATCTCTTCATGAGCCCGAGCTTGGCAGCCGAGTTTTTGAGCGCCTATGTCACCGAAAAGATGCTGTCCGTGGACAACCTGTTCGTCATCATGCTTATCTTCAGCTATTTCAAGCTGGAAGAAATCTATCATCATCGCGCTTTATATTGGGGTATTTTAGGCGCTGTCATTTTTCGCGGCATATTTATCACCGCCGGCGCCTTTATTATCCACCAATTCTTTTGGGTGCTCTATATCTTCGGCGCGTTGCTTATCTATACGGGTATAAAACTTTTGAACGGCCAAAAAGAAGAACACGTCGATTACAATAACAACAAAGTGGTTCGCCTGGCGCGCCGCTACCTACCCTTTACCGCCAATCATCACAACGGCAAATTCCTCTTCAAGGAAAACGGCAAAACCTATTTTACCTCGCTTTTTATGATTGTCTTGCTGGTAGAAGTAACTGACATTATCTTTGCCGTCGATTCTATCCCAGCCGTCTTTTCCATCTCCCAAAACATATTTATCGCCTTTACATCAAACATTTTTGCCATCATGGGCCTGCGGGCGCTCTTCTTCCTGATCGAAAACATCCTGCACCGCTTCCATCATCTGCAAAAAGGCCTGGCCTTTGTGCTTTTTTTCATCGGTCTCAAGATGCTTTCCGGCATCTTTGGATTGCATATTTCATCCATCACTTCTTTTGCCGTCATCATCTTGGCTCTAGCCGCCTCCATGATACTATCAGTTATGTTCCCTAAAACATTATAAATTAATCATGGCAATTTATCACGAATTTAAAAACAGCCCGTTTTGGACTGTTTTGTTTTTTTCAAAAAGATGAACGCTAGCCTTCATCATCATACTCTGCTTCTTCTCGATAATTAAAGCTATAAAAGACTCTGTTAAAATCATCTGTAAAAAAGGATTTTTTCCAACCTATTTTTTGCTTGTTGGCAGCTCCTTTTCGATACGACTTACTAAAACGAAATATCAAATAATAAATCAGCACTATTAATATTGCCACAATACCGATTATATACATACCTGATTCCGCAAACATAAATACGCCTTTCCGCCATTAGTTAAAGAACTTCGACTACCTAAACCAAAACATACTTCTCATCAAACTGCTCGATGAGATCACGATCAAAAATCACAGTCGGCAAATATTTGCCTTCCCTCAAAACCCAAGGAAACTCCTCTAGCTTGTCATTGTCCAAGGGTCCGGTCCCCAGAAACAGGAACAATTCATTAGTCTGCTTATTAATAATATAGTCACCGGGCTTAATTCGATAGTCCTTATCTTCGCATTGTCTATTGATTGGCATCAGTTTACCATTATTAATAATAATATAATTGCCATTATCGTCAAATTTAACGATAATCTTCAGAAAATACATCATCAGCACGTCTTTTCTATTTTGCAGGTTCTTGGTCATTACAATATTCCTCTAATTTTCAAAAAACTATTATCTGCTTTATAGTACAACCGTCACACTCTGTCAAGCTATAAAACTACAATAACCTCAATATTTAGGCCAATCTAGGCTTTATTTCAGATATTCGCAAAAACCTTAATTAAACAATACTCTTGCTTTTTTGTCGAAATTCTGCTAGTTTAACAGGGTCGCGGCTGTCCTTCGGCCCAGATTAAACAAAAATAGTACATTTACAACAATATAAGGAAAACCCATGAGAAATACTTGGAACCAGTTACCGAAAATCATCCAGGGAGGAATGGGAGCCAAAATCTCCGGCTGGCCCCTGGCCCGAGCTGTTTCCAAGCTCGGCCAACAAGGCACAGTCTCCGGAGTAGCTCTAGAGAGAATTATGGCTCTCATGCTCCAATTAGGCGATCAGGGCGGCCATCTCAGAAGAGCTTTGTCCCACTTCCCTTTTCCACATATTGCCGAAAAGGTGCTAAGCGCCTTTAGTCCCAAAAACGAAGATGAACCCAAACGGATCTTTCGCGGTACGCCTGTTTTTACCATCAGGCCATCCGAATTATTAATCTCTTTGACCATCTGCGCCAACTTCGCCTTTATTTGGCTGGCCAAAGAAGACAATCCGAATCCGGTCAGCATCAACTATCTGGAAAAGTTGGCGATGCCCCATATCTACGCCATTACCGGCGCCATGTTGGCAGATGTCGATTTTATTACGATGGGAGCAGGCATCCCATTGCAAATCCCAGCCGTATTAGAAGATATTGCAGCTGGAGTTACGGCAAGCTACAGAGTGCCCGTTATCGGCAAGAATATTAGCGACTACACTATGAGCTTTAATCCCGAGCAATTTTTCGGTGAAAAATTACCACCGCTCAAAAAGCCGGGCTTTATTCCAATCATCAGCTCTAATCTGCTAGCCAACATCTTTATGACCAAGCTTCCGCCTGGCTCCGTCCAGGGCTTTGTCGTTGAACGGCCGACTGCCGGCGGGCATAATGCTCCACCGCGCAAAACACTATTCAACGAACAGGGTGAACCGGTTTATGGCCCAAAGGATCTGGTAGAGTACTGGCAAATTGCCGAGCACGGCCTGCCTTTTTATATCGGCGGATCATGCGGCACTCCGGAACAATTGCAGTGGGCATTATTTGTCGGAGCTAATGGCATCCAAGCGGGATCAATCTTCGCTCTCAGCAACGAAAGCGACATGGACCCGATAATCAAAAGCACTATCAGGGAACAAGGCTATCTCAAGACTTTAAAAGTCAAAACTGATGCTCGAGTTTCTCCAACCGGTTTTCCTTTCAAGCTCGCACAGCTAGAAGGCACTATTTCCGATCCGCTGGTTTATAACACCAGAAAACGCGTCTGCGACCAAGGAGTATTAACCACTCTTTACGAAAGGCCAGACGGCTCTATCGGCTATCGCTGCGGTTCTGAACCGCTAACCGATTATCTCCGCAAAGGCGGCAATGTCGAAGACACTATCGGACGAGCTTGCCTCTGCAACGGCCTCATCGCCGCCACCGGCCTGCAAGCCAAATCGTCCTACGAAGCGCCGATTGTCACCCTCGGCGACAACACCGATTTTCTCCAGCATCTAATGGGCAATCCATCGGACTGCTACTCGGCCGAAATGGCCATCAATTATCTCTTAGGCCAAGCCTAAAAAAAATAAATCCCCAGCAGTAACTACTGGGGATTTTTAATAGGGTTAAGTCACATATCTTCTAACTTTTTTACTTCACCAATCAAAGACTTCTGAATCTGTTCAAATTCTACTTTTTTAATTTTATACTTAATAGGTTCGCTCTGAATATCGTCAAAATATACCAAGCTTTTCAAATATAAATTACTCTGATTGCTTTTATATTTTTTTTCCGCTAAAACTAACAACTTTTTCAGGGGTAATAGTTGTAAAAGGTAATAAAGATCGACATAATCTTTGCTAACACTGCGCCCGGTAATAGCTTGCAGTTTCATACAAGCCACATCTTCCAAAGAAGCAATTTTTAAATACGGCTCATTCGCCACTTTGCCAATCAAAGGATAGTCGTAGGCAAACCAACTCAATTTAATCTTGCCCTGGTGGCCAATTAAGACCGACAAAGTATTTTTTTCTTCTTGGATTTTTTCAATTTCGAAACCGGTAAAAGCTTTCTTCACGCGGGCAAACAATTCCTTGGTGCTGAAATCTTGTCGACAAAAAAAATCAAAATCAATACTATCCCGATGCCCGAGGCGCAAAGCCAAAGCAGTCCCGCCGGCCAGATAAAAATCACGCTTAAATGTTTTTAAAAGCGGCAAGATAGCCAATCGTTCTTTGTCTAGAATATCATAATGCATAATTAGCGGATTAACCTAGCTTTAGCCTTTGGTTTAATGCCAAAAATAATAGACCAATAATTAAGCGATTTACGGCTAAGCTCGCTTTGCGGCATAGCAACAAACAATCTCTTGACCGTTACTCGACCATAAGTCATCAATAACCAATCTGTCGCTCGCTTAGAACCGTAATTTAATAGATTAACCACTATCAAACGCCGGTTTTTCTCCAGATCTATTTGAGAAAAGTCATAAGACCAAAAATATGGCTTCAAAAATAATGGCAATTTTTTTGCTTGTTTCATGCCTTAATTATACCACAAGAACACAAGAAATCAAGATAAATACAAAGAGTATAAAGTCCGCCCTAGGCGAACTCATTCTCATTTTACATTTTCTCCGCCAGCTGGCGGATTACCTTTTAACTAATACTCCCGCCACAATATTTAATAAAATCCTTCTGCAATTTTTTCAGCTCTTTGGCCGGCTTTTTCGCGAAGGTCGCCAGGTCACTCTCTGATGTGGTCTTGAAGTCCATATCCTTGGCCACGATATCAGGATGCACTTCAAAGGCTCGCTGATTCCAGCCCAGCAGATGCAGGCCGCTCAAACGCCGGACGCGCGACAAGGCCACATAGCCCTGGCCGAACTCAAAGACCGACGACAGGTCCATCACCGCCCCGTCCAGACTCATGCCCTGGCTCTTGTGCACGGTGATGGCCCAAGCCAAACGCAACGGAAATTGCGTAATACGCGCCAGAGTCGTACCGCCCTCTTCCAATAGCCAATCACTCGGTTCCACCACCACCCGCTGCCCGCTGTTGGTCACCACAATCGGATAGCCATCGTCGCCGACAAAGCCCTGCACAGTGCCCAAGGTGCCATTAGCATAAACACCCTTAGAGCTATTCTTGGTAAACATCACCGAAGCGCCAATCTTTAATTCCAATATTTCAGGCGATAGACAGCCGCGAATCAAAGTATCCACCAGTGGTCTAGCGCCTTGCGTCGTCATCTCAAAGGCATTACTTTTGCCAGGCAATTTGGCTAACATCTCGCTATTCACCCGATCAACATCAATATTATGAGAATATAATTTGGGCAATCCTTTGGGCGCTTGATTATACTCTATCTTGCGTTTGCGCAAATGAACCAAGTGCTGTTCACCAAATTTATTTTCCCGTATCGCCGACAGCAATTTCAAAAAATCCTTATCATCCTGGCGGTATTGCTCTCTCAAATAGCAAACAATCGGCTCAGCCGCCTGCCAAGACGCCGACCCGTAGGCAAAACGCGCCGCTACCTCGTTCAACAACGACGCCTGCGGTTTTTCAGCCTGCGCTTTCATAATCGGCGGCAATTGGAAAAAGTCGCCTACCAGGATAATCTGCAATCCGCCAAAGGGTTCCGGATTGCGCCGCACGCGCCGGCAGACCGCATCCACCATGTCCAGGGCATAAGGCGGCAACATCGAAATTTCATCGATAATCAACACACTGGCACCGCTAATCCGCTTGGCCACCGGCTTGTTAGCGGCGATATTATCAATATCACGCTTGTTCAGTTCCGTCTTGATTCCGATGCCGCTCCAGGAGTGGATAGTCATGCCGCCGATATGAGTGGCCGCGATGCCGGTAGAGGCGGTAATGGCCGGCTGAACACCGCAATCACGCAAATATGACACATACCAATTGATAGTATGCGTCTTGCCTGAACCGGGCTCCCCGGTCAAAAATATATTCGCGCCGGACTTCATCAGCTCCAACGCCTGCGCTTGAGTCATAGTTATAAATTATTACCAACCGATATTGTATCACAAGCCGAACAAAAAACAAACGGCATACCATACCATTTGTTTTACTGCCAGATAAACAATTATTCAGGCTAACGCCTACCGGAATCCATCTTTAATTTAGCGCACTTCAATCCTTGATGCAGCGTACAAAAAAACCATAAGCTGATTTTGTCATATTATTACCATTGCGCTCAGCCTTAGCGCCCGCGCCATAAGCGCCATCGGAAATATTTCGCATATACGCATAAGTGCTGTTGTACTGATTGGCAGTCCAAAACATGCTGTTCGAGGTAAGACTGGTAAATACACCGGGAGTAGTGCGATAGCCGGCTAAATACATATTAAGCCCGGAACGACCGCAGTTAACACCGCTAAAGCAGGTAGCCGCTGGCTTTAACTGATCGCTTATGCCGCCAGAAGCGGTGCCTCGGAAATTAGTATCGCCAGACAATGTCAGAGTGCAAGCCGACAAATCGGCATAGTATCCATGATTATTTGTGCTACACGCGCTGGGCCCAACCGGAGCAGCAATGCCCGAATCAAGATAATTTTCCAATACTTCAAAGTCATAATCAGAAGGCACGTGCCACCCCTTCGGGCACAGGCCTTGCCTCTTGGCGCTTACTCCGCTTCCGCTAACATAGGCAGCTGGAGCGCAACTGCTGCCACTACTTGAATTGCAGGAGTTAGGCAAATACATTGCCTCAGCCCAGGTATAAAGCGCGCCTCGAGCCGTGCAATTACCCTCCACATCAGAAGGACACCATTTTTGGATAGTCGTATCATCGGTCATGTCAGTAGCGCCGGCCACCCTTGAGCCAAAATTAAGATTTTTATCAAGCCAACATTGGGTTCCTTCTTTGACTGCGTAATATGTAACACTGCCAACGGAACAAGACGCGGCAGAGCTAGCGAAATCAGACAGGCCATCACAGCTTAAAGTCGAACAATCACCACAGATACATGGCGAACACTCTGGCTGGGTTGTCGCCCCCGTATTGCCAGGATAGGCGCCGGTGCTGCCGGGAGTTGCGCTTAGATTTCCAGGCGCAGCGCAATTAGTGCTAACATTAGAATTACCGGTCGCGTTACCCAGACAATACGACAAAAGATAACCGGTGCCACTGCCGGTTTGAGTATAACTATACTCCGTGCCAGCTGCGCAGCTTCCGTCTTCCGGATGCGGATTGGTCGGCACTTTGGCCAGATAAACAGTGCCGGAAGGCCCGGCTAATTGCTGGCCGGGAGTGACCAAAGAAGGATAAGTACCCTCGTTTGCGAAATAGAGATCAAGAGCCGAAACAATCGCCCTGACATCCGTTACCCGCTTGGCGTCGCGCGCCTTGCCGCGCACCGAGCTCAGGGCAATCATGGCTAATGACGCTAAAACGCCGATAATTACAATTACCACCAAAAGTTCAATCAAAGTAAAACCTATTTTTTTCTTTGTCTGCATCAACATGCTCTAAAATATTATACAAAAATAATTGACTCACTGCCTTTATGCTTTTAATTTATCATAATTTTCAAATCTACGCCAATATCCGTTAGGAAAAATAAAAAAATAGCGTAATTAATACGCTATTTATCTAATGTCATTTAATATGCTTATACAATTCTTCTTTGCCTATCAGGCGGTAGACCTCGGGGATGAATTGCTTAAAGATGTCGCAATAGGGACTCTGACCCTTGACTCGATCCAAAGGACAGCCGCTGGCACAGATGCGTCGGTAAGGGCAACTCTCGCATTCGGCAGTACTGGCTAGTTGCGGGAACTGCGTCTGCCTACCGATAACTTCTAACAAATCTTCGGAATTGGATAGATGCCCGATTGGCTTTTCTTGGCTCCTGGCGTAGGCGCACAAGTGCAAATCGCCGTTGATATCTACCAGACAGCTAGATCGTCCGCTGGCGCATGGTTTGACGGCCGAGCCTTCGAAACTTATATCGCAAAGCCCATGCCGGTCGGTAAAGCGGTAATATTTTTTAATGATTGCTATTTCTATCAGCCGATAACATTCAGCCAAGGAAACCCGCAATCTGTCATGGTCCAAAGCTTCGCCTTTAATCAAGGAATAACGGAAGCCCAGATTTTTGTCCAACAAGTATTGCGTCAGATCGGGCAAGCCGGCTACATTAGCCTCGCTCACGACGATCAAGACATAAGGCTTGATGCGCGCTTCGATCAGCATGTCCATATTCTTAGTCACTCGAGCAAAGCTGCCGGCCCCGCCCGGATAAATCCTGGTCAGGTCATGGCAGTCAGCGAGTCCATCCAAAGAAACGGACAGATGGCATTTATACTGTTTGATAAATTCGATTATCTCATCTGATATGATAGTCAGATTGCTGACAAAGCAAATCTGCAAGCGGCAATGATGCTTGTCCAGTTCGGTTTTGAGCTCCAACAAGAAAGATTTCCAAATCGCGAATCTCATCAAAGGCTCCCCGCCCGCCAAACGCAGTTTGATTGATTTCAAACGATGTTTGACAGCAGTGGCAATCAGCTCTTCGGCCATCTTTTCCATTACCGCCAAGCTCATATGCTCCGGACTTTTCTTGATATAGCAATACGTACAGTCCAGAGTGCAGCTATTGGTAGTGTGCACCCAGACATCCAGATACTGAGGGTCGCCTCGCACAAAGGCGCTGCGTTGCTCGTCTACGGACAACATGCCCAGTTGCAGCAGCTTGTCCGCCAGCTTTTGAGCGCTTTTGGGCGGCATCTGAGAAATTTCGGCTGCTTCGTCCAGCGGTTTGTCTACCAAGGCTTGCCACATGGCAAATTGCTGCAGATTGACCACCGTTCTGGCGGCATACTTGAGCGGATTGACTAAAAGCCGGAATCCCCGATCAACGGGGATTTCCAACACGTAAGGATTTTTTTTGAGATTCAATTTGTTTTCCTATTTGTGTTTAATTACCAATCACTAGAGCAGTCGGAACTGCAGTCACTACTGCAATCGTTATTGCAATCGTTATTGCAATCATTATTACAATCATTGTCGCGACAATCGTCAGAACGGCAATCATCTTCACGGCAATCATCAGAACGGCAATCAGATGTACGATCGTCATCATCAGAATCACTCGAGCTCGAATCATCTTCATCGGAATCGTCCTCATCATCCGAGTAATCATCATCGGAATCATCGCCATATTCTTCATCGTCGTCATCATCCGAGTCATTATCAACATCATCAGAATCATCGTCTGTATCGTCGACATCAGCAGCCGGTTCTTCCGGATCCGGCTCAAGGCCGAAATTCGGATCGCTAGCGCTATCCTGCAACATATTCTCTTCCGCCATCGGATCCTGGCTATAGACCGGTACCTCGCCTTGCGGCGACATGCCGTAGCCATAGTAATCCCCATACACGGGCGCACCGCCCATCAACGGACTGTCATACATCATACAACGATTGTGGTCATAGAGCAGCTCATACATGATATAATAATCAAGCATATCGAAACCGCCGTAATATCCGCCACTGTAGCCGCCGCCGCAAACCAACGTACGATGAGTACTGGTCTGGCTGGGTGCGGATCTGCGTCGGAATGCTCCCGGACCCTTCCTGGAATATTCATCAGCTGTGTGCGGATTGACCATCAAGGTCACTTCGCCTTTTTCCGGATGATTGATCTTCAGCTTGACCGGCTCGCCAATCAATGGCTTGTCTGTCAATGGATCATAGAATTTAGCTTTGAAGTAAAGCTCGGGCGCCTTGATATAGTCCTCCAGCTTCTTCTGGATATCCATATACTTATCAGACACTCGGCCAATTTCATTAGTAGTCGTGGCATTCGTAATGTTTTTGCGTAACCCTTCGAGTCGTCCCTTCAGATTACCAATAGCTTCATCAGCCCACCAACTATTCTGCAGACCCTTTAGGGTCTCCATATCAGTGCCGATACTGTCGCGTTGCTCGAGCAAAGTCTGCTTGGCCGTCAAAAACTCTTCTCTAATTCTATCCTTTTCGATTCTAGCCTTTTTGGCTGCCGACATTGCCCAAACCACTATGGATATGATAACTGTTGCGATAATCGCGATGATTATTATTAAACCTAAATCCATGGAAAACTCCAATAATAAATGGAAAAACACAATTAATTGTTAAGATACTGAGCGCCATTTAAGCACAACTTTACAAATTTGTCAATATCTGGTCTAAAAATCATGTATAATAAAAACACTAGTATTGCACTAGTGTTTTATCTTCTTAATTTCATTTGTTACCATGGATACGGTGCATCCGGATCATCATCCGGAAAAGGCGTATTATTAATCTCCCATTGGCGATCCTCTGCTTCTTTTTTGGCCAATCTCTCAATTTCGATTTCCCTCAGTCTATCCGCTTCGGCGGCTTCAATCATCATAGCTATCCTTAACTGCTCCGCTTCGGCATCGGCACGCGCCTTAGCCTCAACATTTTCTTCGCTCATTGGATCTAGGCTGGGCACTGCAATCACTTCTCTAATCGTCTGGCCATAACAGTAATATTGCCCCAAAAAGGCGGAATCTTGCCCCTTTAAAATCGGGCTGTCTTTAGGGATGCGCCTATCAACATCATAGACCAATTGGTGCACAGGATAAAAGGCCAATAACGCAAAACCGTCCTCGTATTCACCGCATAAACCAGCGCCCTTTACCAAAGAACAATGGCTCTCCGATCTAGCCGAAATCAAACCCCAAGCAAAAGCCACACCGCCCCATCGAGCATATCGCTCAGCCGTCTCGGGATTAACCATCAAAAACAACTCCCCTTTTTCCGGATGGTTGATTTTTAATTTTACCTCGAATTGCAGCTCAATATCGGTCAAAGGATCATAATACTTAGGCTTTAGAGTTATTTCCGGCGTATTGCAATATTCATCCAGATTAGCCTGGACTTCCCGATATTCATCCGCAATCTTTTCGATCGCAGCCACCGTCTTGGCAAGGTTCAAATCATTACCCAAGACCCTAAGCCGACCTTCATGAATAATAAGTATATTATTCACCCAATACCGCTCTTTCATACCTCTTAGCTTCTCTATGCTTTGGTCGATTTTTTCCCGCTGTTTAGTAGCAGCTGATTTAGCCTGCTCACAAGCAACGGCCTCAGCCATAGCTGCTTTTGCCGAAGCGCGATTACTAACCGCCACTTTCAAGATCAATAGAATAATTACCACAGAAACAAAGCCCGCGGCCCAAATCAGAACAATAGTCATGCTATCCATAAGAACTCCACAAAAAATGTGATACAAAATTGTCAAAAAAACTTGATTAACACATAGTACAAATGCCACAATCTGTCAACGCTGTCAATCAACATATCATTCTGTTCGTCAATTGACCTCACAATTAGCCCTAAAATAAGCCAAATAATACCTATTTATAGTGAGCGGGGTCGAGCTATTGACAAATATCTAATAATATGCTATACTCTTTAGGTAATGAAATATTTTAGAAAAGTCGTCGAACTTCACAAAATCTTTTAAATTTACATCTAATTAACTATTCTATACATCTATGTACGGAGTTATCAAAAAGAAGACTGACAAGGGTTTTGGTTTCATCACCCCTGAAGGTCAAGACAAAGATTTATTCTTTCACAGCAACAACTTGGTTGGCATCAGCTTTGATGAAATCCAAGAAGGTGACGCTGTCACTTTTGAAAGCGAAGAATCCCAAAAGGGTCCTAACGCTGTCAATGTGCAGAAAGCCTAAGATCTTTATCTTATAAAAATGCCCTCGATTTATCGGGGGCATTTTTATTTTATCCCTGCCCGCCAGCAGTCGAGTAGACTCCGGCAGGCCTGCCTCCCGTCAGGGAGTGATCTTTCCATCAAATACAAGATACCTGCCTCCGCAGGTATAAAAACTACAATCCCAAAAGGGTCCTAACGCTGTCAACGTGCAGAAAGCCTAAGATTTCTGTCAAAAACTCCCCCCGATAAATCGGAGGGAGTTTTTGTTATATTTGCTCAATTCGACAACTTATAGATCAGCCAAATGCCCAGGATGCCGCCGACCGCAGCGCCTAATGTCGAACTAACCGAGAATATACCTGCCCCGAACCAGGTCGGCACATAACTGCCCAATACCGAACCAAGAATCAAACCCAGATACACCGCCTTCTTGTCCATATAATTATTCTAAATGATCAAGCGCCCCCTGCGGATAAACCAGGCCCAGCTTATCCATATCTACCCACAACGCTTTGCCTCCCGGAGTATCCAATATCTCCAGTTCAATTTTTTTATACAATGCTTGATCGGCAAAATCCGCCTGATAGACAAAACAAATCTCATGCCCTCGCATCTCATTAAAAGTGAAAACATTTTCCACTACTTTCAAAAACTTAACATTAACCAATTTAGCGCCAAACTCCTCTTCTATTTCACGCGCCAAGCCGTCGCGGCTCAACTCGCCAAAGTCAATCCCGCCGCCGGGCAAACGATAAAAATCTTCGCCTTTCACCTTATCCCGGCCGGGGCTGACCAAGATCTGCTTGCCGCTTCTTATCACTGCGATAGCCAATACCCTAATTTCATTTTCTCTCATCATATATTTATTTTCTATCATTATCATATTCTGAATATTTCAAAAGGTCAAAAAACAGGCCCGCCAGGGGCCCATTATTTATAGCGGCGGCGATTCTTCTTCTCGAAAGCACTTTTCGCATTCCCAGTATTCACCAGCCACGCCCCTGATCGGCAGCAAGTGTCCGAAATAGTGTCCGCCTATATATTGACGATTTTCGTCTACGATAATGTACAATACTTCTCCGCAAACCGTGCAAGAGCGCTTGAGTTTTTTGCTCTTTGCTTTTTGTTCCATCTTAACCCTCGAAATATTTAAAAAAGATTGATGCTTTGTAACAACAGCTTAATCCTTGGCTTCCATTGCAAATCACTATTCCAAACACTGCCCAAGACTTCTGTTTTTATTTGCGCCGAGTGCTCCGGTTCTAACAACTGTACACTGGTGATATTCCGCAGCAAGCTGTATTTTTTGTTTTTGTAAACAATCGTTTGGCCGTCATTGGCAATGCCTCCGCTATTGGGCGGAATCCGCAGGCTATCAGCAAAATCAATTTGCTTGCCATTAAAAAAAGGCAAGGCCAAAGCCAGCTCTGCCAGATTGGAAAAGGCATAATCATCATGAAACCCGATTTCCCGCTCAGCCATAGTGGCATGGTATTCCAAACGATTCGGAAAACTGGCATCGGAAAAAAACCGATCGCCCCAGGCAAAGTTCAGATAAGCCCCATAATCAGCATAGCCCGCCCGCCAATTCAGCAGCCCGGCGCCCAGGTAGAATTGCGCCCCCAGCCCCACCGGCCGTGGTCCCAATCCTGCCTCCACCATGCCACTGGCAAAAGAAACCTGACGCAGATTAGCCGCCATCTTCTTAGCCAAATCCACATAGCCGGTATTATATGTCAATTCGCCATAGGCCATGGTATAAAAAGCGGTTATCAGGTGATAGTGTGGATTGAAGACCTTAGGACTACCCTCTTCATACCAACCGACAGTATTAACATTGTCAGCCAACGCCTTATCTATCTTTTCTTTAATCTTGATATCCAAATTAAACTTGTCTACCGGGGTAATCATACCAGCAAGCGACGCCTGATTGACTATATATTGCCAATAAGCCGCCGACAAAACCGCCCGATTCTCAGTGTCGGGCGCCGCGATGCCAGCCTTCGCCCTGCCAATAACCCGCTGCCGATAGCCCCAACTCTCCCCCATACTCAAGCCCAACGGGACATCAGTCGTCATTTGCCACATCAGAAATTGCGCCGCTGCATCTTCAAAGGAAAAGGTAATAGGCAACTGTTGATTCAAGAGCTTGTCAGACTGCTGAAGCGCCTGCCGAATAATCTGCTGCGCTTGTTGCTCACCGCCCTCCGCCCGGAACCGATAATAAGTGGCCAAGCTCATCAGCTCGCGCGGAGTCGTGGCTGTCTTGAAATAATCAATGCCATAATCAGGCACAGAATACACCAAACCAAGCTCGTCAAAATTACGGCTATAACGATTATAAAAATCAGCCACATACTGCCGCGACGTCTCCGACCCAGCCGCCAAAGCCAACATAGGAAAAGAAATCAATATGACTGCTGTTATAATAAACGATTTAAACGTCATAAAGTAATATTAGCTCTTACAAATCAAACTATTACCTCCTACAAATACAAATTGCTACAAATATACAAATATTAACTTAAAGTCTAGACCCGGATTTGTAAATTTGTAATGATTCGTATTTGTAGAAGTTTGCAGAAGACCCTGCAGAAGTTAAGCTTATTGTATCATACCCGAGCAAAATTTAAAAAGCTCCCCGACACATAAATATACCTATTTTTAATTTTCATCCTCAAATTATATGACTTGGCGTGCGATAATAACCCAAAATATGAATCTGCCACTTTTTGGAAATCACTATTTGATCTTTGCCCCATTCTTAACCGTTCAAGTTTTCTATCAAGATTATCAAACATCCTACCTTTGGTTTTATTTCTCAGCATAATGGCATTAGGCAGGACTATACTACCGCAAAAATCTATACCCCAAACTAACTTACGAAAAATAGTTTTGTTTTCAGGCAAATCTAGCATCAACTTATCTCTCACAAATTCTCTGATTTTTGCAGTGTCGGTAAAAAGACTTTCTTTATCATGCGCCATAATTATAAAATCGTCATTATACCTAACGTAATCTTTTAGTCCCAATCTGTTTAATACGAAAACATCCAACTCGTTAAGATAAACATTGGCGAATATCTGACTGGTAATATTCCCCAGGGGCACGCCTTTGCCGTCTTTAGGTCTAAAACTTTCTATAATCATCATCAAAAGACGCAATACTTTTTTATCAACAATTTCTTCTGTTAATATTTCCAACAAGATGCGATGGTTAATGCTGTCAAAATACTTGCGGATGTCGCATTTCATTGCCAAGCAGTTTTGCCTGCCTCGTTGCAGATTGTTTGCCGTCTTCTGTAAACAAGACACCGCTTTATGAACGCCTTTTTTCTTTCTTGAAGAGAATGACATACTGACAAAAATAGGTTCATAGACTTTGCACAAGTACACATAAATAGCCTGATGCAATACCCTATCTCTGACAGAAGCCTTATAAATATCTCGTTTTTTCGGATCCGATATCCTAAAATATTCATACCCACCATGGCGATAATTACCTTCACGCAAATCATAATGCAAATCAAACAAATTATCCTCCAAATGCCTTTCAAATTCCATCACCTCCATTTTGGCGCTTTTCCCTGCCTTATACACCCGCCATGACTGCAATAGATTTTCCAGACTTATTAATTCATCAAAATCAATATTCATAACATATGAACGATAATTATTTATCATCAAACGAAATCCCCATAATCAAGAAGCTTTATGATCTGTACTTATTAACACACAAAACCATAGCCATTTTCCCAAAACATGAGAGATACAGCCTGGGAGAGAAAATTGAAACTAATATTTTGGAGGCGATAGAATTAATAATATTCGGCAATACCCAGCCCAAGAATTTCAAAGACACTTACCTTTTAAAAGCTAGCGCCAAGATCGAAGTATTGAAAATTTTTTTCCGCCTGGCTATGGACAATGGCTTCATCAACGAAACTCAATATTTCAAAACTATTAATTTTCTACAGGAAATCAGCAAAATGCTGGGCGGCTGGATTAAATATCTGCGTTCTGATTTCGTGAGATACGAAGACAAAGATAACTCCAAAAAAACAAAAGAGTAAGCACATTTTCCAAAAACTACGGGAGAGGCGGAGCCCGAGATTGTCATTCGAGTCCGACGGGTCATTGGCATTCACGTTAAGCTGCCGATCGTCAGGATTCCAGTTCGCATTCACGACGCGCGAGCCGGAGCTCCGCCTCTTTTAGCCTTTCCTGTCCGTTGTTCCTCCGCTCTTCGCGTTTGATCAAGGCAACACGTTTGCCTTAGGAAAAGGCTGTAGTTTCAGATTCACGATTTCAAAACTTGCCATCCGTTGTCAGCGGATGTCTTTCGTATTTTGAAACCGTTTTGGGCAGACCGCCTCCCCGCCTGTTTGGCAAAAAATAACGATTATACTAACCCAAAAAATAAAAAAACAAATTAAAAATAAGAATTGAAACTTCAAAACTTAAATCAGGAGAAACTACGGGAGAGGCGGAGCCCGAGAGTGCCATACGAGTCCGACGGGTCAGAGGCATGCACGTCAAGCTGCCGACCGCCAGGAAGCCAGCGCGCACGCACGACGCGCGAGCCGGAGCCCGACTTGGTGAGCCAAATCCATCCGTCTTCATCCAGGTGCTTTTGGTTTTTATTAAAATACTGTCTTTGCATAATCATATACTCCTCCAATGATAGACCCGAGGCTTCTAGGCTAATTTTTTGCCCGTTAATTTCTAGCTCGCAATCAATGGGCAATTCGTTTCCGTCCGCGATTGCCTGCATAACATGATCTTTATTAGCCAGGCCGGTAGCCGCTACAATACTCATACCACGGGTTGCCTTTAAGATCGGGTGATCTGCCAAATTCTGCGCTCCATGGGTTAAAACAATTCGATATGATGGTTCATAAGAATTTTTGACGCCTGCAAACGCGCCGCCTTCTTTGAAATTATCGCTTTGCCAAGTGGCGGCCACCTTTTTCTTCTTTTTTGCGCCGGTATTCTCTTCCATAGTCTCAATCAATTTCTGATTTAGTGTAGTCGCGTTAGGCAGATTGTCAGGGACAATCAAGATTGAATCATAGCCGTATTTACTCATCTCAGCCTTAATCTCGGTATAATTATTCTTCCAAATATTCCTAACCTTTTCTTCGTTGATAACCAGATTAAGATTATCGCGATAAAAAGCCGCCTGTTCGGCTAGATTCTTCTCCAAATCAATCTCTATTTCTTGTTCTGTTTGCGTTTCCGGGTTTTTCCACTCTGCCTTCGCCACGCTAGGCGTTTTATCTTCCCGCTTTTCCGTCTTTTTAGGCTTATACGGCTGATAGATAGGTTCGCCTGTCTCACTATTTACACCCATAAATTCAACCGCCGCTTTTTTCTCGCCATCATAATAAACCTGGCCGGGTCGACGTTCGTTTTCGCCCTGGCCGAATTTCTCTAGCCGAAACTTAATCCTTTTCCCGTCAGGAGCCACATAATAACTCTCGGCCAGTACCGGTTCCTCATAGACCACCTTCTCATAATTAACACGAGGCGACAACAAACCGATTTCCAGAGGAGTTAGAATCTCAAATTCCTTCTTCTGACGTTCAGCCGGCTTTTGATCGACATTAATAGCATAATGGTTCAAAAATTCTTTGACCAAAGCGCGGTCGTCTTCGGTATATTCCTGTCGCGACAAAAATTGCTTGTTTATCTTTTCACAAAAGAATTCTTCCAGGCCTTTGTTCCGATTAAGCGAAGAATATTCCTTCATCCAGCCCAAGATAGTGCCGATATCAATAATCATATCCTTCAGATACTGCGCTTCGCCTTTTGTTTCCAGGACAGTCTTTTTGCGAGAGAAGGATTTGTTGATTTCGTTTAGAGCATTTGATAGACGCCACAGAAAGCCGCCGGCCGAGACAGTATTACCCTTGTCGTCTTTTTTGCTCGTAACCAGCTCTCTTTTTCTGACCACTCTATTAATCTGAGCTCCGTCATCATCAGCCGTTTTGTTAATCTCTTTAAAGTCAAAATCCGGCGCAATCTCTTCTTTGGCTGCCCTAACCCTGCCATTGGAGTCCAATAATGCGGCTAGCATCATTTCATATATTTCCGGCTCCTTTTCCTGCTGTCTCGGATAATCCACATTTACCTTGGCAAATTTGCGCAAGACTTCGGGCGGAATCTTTTTTCTGGAATATCTTTCCGACGCCAGATTGACCATAGCGCAATACAAAAAGTTGTCCGCAATCTCCACTTCCTGATTGGTGACGGGCATCCTAATCTTTTTACCAGGTGTCCAGGCGGCAATCCTGGCCAAACGCTCCGTCTGCTCAGATTCCGGCAACAGATTGAATTCATCATCAGCCACAATGCGTCCGGTATGCTCCGGCTTGTCCTGAGAGCTAAAGCTTCGCCCAGTCGCCGCCTCACCTATTTCCTTGTATTCATAATAAGTCTCGCCCGATTGAGAGATTTTCGGCTTGGCAATCAAGTCTTGGAATCTAACATCCTTGCCTGGGGTTTGATTATTAATACGCCCGGTCAGCTTTTTGGCCGTCTGCTCTACCAGTCTAGTCTTACCTGTGCCGGACTCACCCGACAGCAATACCGGCTGACCGGAAAAAGCGGCTTCTTCCATCTCAGCCAAAAGCTCTTGGCGGGAGGGAGTCCAGATAAAGCTCTCTTGCTTCAATTGTTTGGAGTAGGTTTTCAGACTTTCATATTGTGCCAAGGCGCTTAGCTCCGGGTCTGATTCGGATAATACGGACAGCTCTTGACGTTTTTCTTCTAGCTGCCTTTCATTAGCTTCAAATAACAACAAATCAACCTCATTCAAACCCGTTCCCCTTTGCGAGAACATTCGTTTCTCCTGATCGGCTTGAGTCGCTTCATATTGACCGATTTCACGCTGCAATATTTTGTATTTTTCAAAATTGCCATTAATCGAGGCAATTTCTTTTATTTGCTTTTCCTGAGCAGCTAAATATGTTTCCTTAACTATCGGATTGTCATGCAATTTCTTGAGTATGTCCAAGCTTAAGCGCAACCGCTTGGTATCTTGCGGCTGGTCTTTCTTGGTATTTAACATAGCCGTCTCATGCTTAGCGTCCTGAAAAACCGACCACATAGATTCGGCTTGCTGCGCCGGATTCAAATGCGACCAATCCATTTTAGCAACCGAGGCCGATTCGTTGCCCTTTTCTTGGTCAAACCGCTGCAAAAACGAAGCAATCGGATCATTTTGCTTTTCCTTTTTCTTTTCCACCGCTTGGCCAAGGCTTTCGCTCTTGAAGCCTAATTTTTCGATTGGCATATTTTAAAAATAAAATAATGAATATTTATGTCATTCCCGTACCCACTGTGTCATTCCCGCGAAGGCGGGAATCTACGTCGCGCTACACCGCCAATAATTAGATTCCCGCCTTCGCGGGAATGACACAGAAAAAATATAAATTAAAAATAAGAATCAAAACTCCAAAACTTAAATCATCCGAAACTACGGGAGAGGCGGAGCCCGAGATCGACAGCCGAGTCCGACGGGTCAGTGGCAGCCACGCGAAGCTGCCGAACGCCAGGAGCCCAGAGCGCACGCACGACGCGCGAGCCGGAGCCCGACTTGGTAAGCCAAGTCCAGCCGTCTTCATCCAGATGCGTTTGGGTTTTGTCAAAATAGCTTCTTTGCAATATCATATATTCCGCCAAAGACAGGCCTTCGGCTTTGACATCTATATCCTGAGCGCCGACCTTGGTTGTGAAACTAATCGGCAATTCAGTTCCGCTTTGTATTCTGGTATTTATCTCTGGTTTTGTTAGGCCGGTCAGAGATATAATGTTTTTGTTCAGCGTCGCCTTTAGCAAAGGGTCTGTCGTGCCTTTGATATTCTGTTCATTCTTAGTCAGGACTATCCGGCAGCCAGACTGGGCGGTATTCTTAACACCGGCAAAAGAGCCGCCTTGTTGAAAGTTGCCACTTTGATAGGTAGCAGCAACCTGGCCATTAGCGCCTTCGTCCATAGTTTCAATCAATTTGGTATTTATCTCCTGATCCGAAGGCAGATTGTCGGGGACGAGCAAGACCATATCATAGCCGTATTTCTCTATCTCCGCCTTAATCTCGGCAAACTGGCTATTCCAGATTTCCGTTATCTTTTGTCGATCAAGACTTAGTCCGAGATTATCCTGATACATCTTGGCAAACGACTCGATTTCCTTGTTGATGTCTATCTCTATGGCGCGCTCCACCTGGCTCTCGGGGTTTTTCCAAGTCGTCTGCAACACTTCAGCCGCCCGCTCTCCTTCAGAATCGGTCGGCGCCTCATCTAAGCCAAGGCTAATCCTCTCCGCTTGGGTCAGCGGCCTGATTCGGCTAGCGTCTTCCTCCTGCTTGACAGTGAAGGGTTGGAAATTTGGTTTTTCGAGCATATTATTTCTTATTATACTTCAAGATACTTTTAACCGTCTTATCAAAATCGGATTCAAACAATCTGTCTTGGATTGGCCGATATTTCTCAAATTCACTTTCAGCAAATGATTTGGCAATCTCTGCCGTTACTTTTCCAGCATTCAGCAATACATTTTCATTGTTAAATTTTAGAAATATGTTTAATTTTTCCGCCCAATCCGACATCGTCATCGGAACACCCTTTTCCGCTTGATGTTCTGCATAATCCAAATACATTGTCACAATTCTATTTAAAAACTTTATCTCCCTATTGTTTAAATAATTTTTTGCAACTACGACATCTGATTTTAATATTTTTCCTGTTGGCGCTTTTTTCCAAGCAGTAAGCCCCATATAGTCCTTTTTATGATCCGATCTACTAACAATCAACTCTGCCGCGGTATGTCCATGCGTCGCGAAATGAAGTTTATTTTGAACAGTGGCAAAAAAAGTACCAGTAGTAGGAGAATTCAAATCATAATCAATTGCCGTGGCATAAATATCGGTAATCTGTTGATAAAAATTTCTTTCGCTCGCCCGAATATCACGGATTTCTAGAATTAAATCTTTAAAATATTGTTTACTCAAATATGCCCCATTTTTAAGCCTAACATCATCCAAAACATAGCCACGAGCAATAAAGCTCTTTAAAGTTTTCCCCGCCCATCTACGAAATTCCATAGCTCTACCTGTGTTTACCTTGAATCCGATTGCAATTATTACTTCCAAATTATAATGATTTGTATCATAAGTCTTATTATCGCTGGCAGTTATTCGAAATTTTCGAATAACTGAAGATTCTTCCAATTCCCTGCTTTTAAAAATCTCTTTAAGATGATAATTTATAGTATTAATTTCCACATCAAAAAGCTTAGCAATTAACTTTTGTGCCAACCAAACATTACCATCTTCCACGCGAACTTCAATCCCTTCCTCTCCCGCCTGAGAGGTAAAAATCAAGAATTCTGCCGTAGAATTATGAATTGTAAGTTTTTTATTGTCTTTTTTCATAATAACATATTCAATCGAATGGATAATTTTTCTACCTTCCATTGCGTATTATTTACATCTTAAAGCCTAATTTTTCGATTGGCATATTAAATATAAAAAATAAATTAAAAATAAGAATCAAAACTTCAAAACTTAAATCATCCGAAACTACGGGAGAGGCGGAGCCCGAGATCGTCATGCGAGCCCGACGGGTCATGGGCAGTCACGTAAAGCTGCCGACCGCCAGGATCCCAGTTCGCATCCACGACGCGCGAGCCGGAGCCCGACTTGGTAAGCCAAGTCCAGCCGTCTTCGTCCAGATGCGTTTGGGTTTTGTCAAAATAGCTTCTTTGCAATATCATATATTCCGCCAAAGACAGGCCTTCGGCTTTGACATCTATATCCTGAGCGCCGACCTTGGTTGTGAAACTAATCGGCAATTCAGTTCCGCTTTGCATTCTGGTATTTATTTCTGGTCCTGTTAGGCCGGTTAGAGATATTATATTTTTGTTTAGCGTTGCCTTTAGCAAAGGATCTGTCGTGCCTTTGATATTCTGTTCATTCTTAGTCAGGACTATCCTGCAGCCAGACTGGGCGGTATTCTTAACACCGGCAAAAGAGCCGCCTTGCTGAAAGTTGCCACTTTGATAGGTAGCGGCAACCTGGCCATTAGCGCCTTCGTCCATGGTTTCAATCAATTTGGTATTTATCTCCTGAACCGAAGGCAGATTGTCGGGGATGAGCAAGACCATATCATATCCGTATTTCTCTATCTCCGCCTTAATCTCGGCAAACTGGCTATTCCAGATTTCCGTTATCTTTTGTCGATCAAGACTTAGTCCGAGATTATCCTGATACATCTTGGCAAACGACTCGATTTCCTTGTTGATGTCTATCTCTATGGCGCGCTCCACCTGGCTCTCTGGATTTTTCCAAGTCGCCTGCAACACTTCAGCCGCCCGTCCTCCTTCGAGATCGGTCGGCGCCTCATCTAGGCCAAGGCCAATCCTCTCCGCTTGGGTCAGCGACCTGATTCGGCTAGCATCTTCCTCCTGCTTGACAGTGAAGGGTTGGAAATTTGGTTTTTCGAGCATATGTTTATTGTTTTATCCTTCGAGGGTGTAATTGCTTAAACTTTTCAATCAAATCCTTAGACAAGATCTGAGGCAATTGTTCAAACGAGCTAAGCGGCTCGGCTGCATCGGCACTGGCCGAAGCTCCGCCAATGGCATAGCTTCTGACGACCGCGCCTTTGTCCTTTAAGATTTGATGCAGTTTTTCGGTCTGCGCGAAATCGTCCGGGTCCCCGTCTGAAATCTCGGCTACATAATTCAACGGCCATTTTTCTTTGGGAATCTTTTTCTTTTTCACGGCCGTCATTTCCTGGTCAAACTCTCGCTCGATTAATTGCAAGGTTTGGTGCGTCGGTGTCGATCCACCGGCCAGCTTATTAAGCGACGCATACAACGCCCATTGTTCTTTGGGCGTCCATCTGTCGGTCAAATTCAACTTTGTCTCACCCTTACTGGAGGCGACGGTTGCCATCAATTTAATAGGCAAAAGCTCCGTGCCATCACCCTGTTGACGCGAGACATAAGCGCACTGCATCAGACTGTCGACAAACAACAAGGCCACATCTCTCTGTACGTCAGCCTTTCTACGACCACTAGCGCCATCCGCTTCATTCATCGAGCCGGACAAATCGAAAGAAAAGAAAATATTAATACCACCGAAGTCCATTTCAACCTTTTCCACAGTTTCCTGCTTTTCAAATCCCGTTGGATTGAATTCGTGAGAACGAATATCAATACGGGCGCTAACCGGATCTTCCAATCGGTCGCCCTCATCCATTCTGACCGGCCCGCGATAGTCTGTCGTTTCTGTCTTTCTTTCAACAATAATCTTTTTCCATTCATTTTTCATCTGCTCACTTATCGACTGGCCTTGCGCGTCTTTAATCTGCCTGACCCGCTCCAGAGCATCAAAGAACTCCTGCGCTTGCCCTTGGCTACATTCGGCCAGCTCGGCAAAACGGGCTTTTTCCAGATCGGCAGGAGCCGCCTGACGTTTTTCTTTTGCCCCTTGGCCTTTTTTCAGTTCTTCTATTTTCTTTTTAGCTTCATCTTCACTCATTAGCTCATCTTCGGATTCTCCAAAATCACCTTCGCCACTTTCGCCGTCCAAGTCTTGTTCTTGTTCCTGCTCGTCCAGATTTGGATCGCCCTTAGGTGTGGCGTCTAGTCTGACAGCGCGCCGGCTTAGCTCGTCCCAGACCTCCAGCCAAGCATGTCCGTTGCCGGCATGCATTATTGCCTCGCCTTCTTTATTCTTATCTTTGACATAATAACCGCCGACAAAATTAACCCGATTGTCTATCTCCGACAAAGCGCGCACAGCCAAAGTATTGGCCACAAAGCAATCCGCCTCCTTGCCGTCCCACAGTCGGGCAAAAAACTCAGCCGGTTGAGAGGCATACTTCTGCCAAGCTTCATTGCTATTAGAGTACGTCAAGCTGTTTCGGATAAACTTAACCAACTCGCGTAGCTGCTTCATCTTCGGTTGTCTGCTTTTTTTCAATTCAGCTATTTTGACAGACAATTCCTCTGGCAACTGGCCAGACACTTCGGCCTCCGACAGCTTACTATCCGCTGTTTGAGCCTGCTTGGGGCCAATCTTGAGCTGATAATCAAACACTCCTTGGTCATTAAGATTTAAATAATATAATCCGTCCTGATTAATGGATATTTCTGCCCCGTTCGGCGCATCCGTCTGCAAACTGCTTACATCAGGCGCCCAACCACAAGGCAATGGCAAGGACAAAGGCGCTTTGCCATTCACTTTACCTTGAATTATCCTAGTTTTAAGCGTGTCCAAGGCTATAGTTTCAGCCGGCTGATAAGAACTTTCCTGTTTTCCCCAACGCAAATCCTGCAAATCAAATTTATTAAAGACAAGCTGTTTGTAATAGCCACCATAGAAAGGCTTAACGCGAAAAAAGGCATTCGGCTCGCCTTCCTGCTTCTCTGTTTTGCCCTCCATGGACGACTTGACATCTTCGCTCGATGGCGGCGCTTGATCTGAGCCCTTTTCTTGTTCGTCACCCTCCTCACTTTCAGTTTGCGATTGCTCGGCTAATTTATTTAAATCTTGATCAACCAACCAATCCAAAGCCGCCTTGATTTGCGTTTCATAGATCTGACGTTTCAAACTCCAAGATGTAGCCGGGTTGGTTAATGATTCAAACACATTCAAAAAACCGCCCTTGGTCTCTACTTTTTCCAAAGGCGCTAGCAAATTTTGTATCTTAGGATCGGATATATTTACACCTGACAGTCCTTTTTGTCGTAGAGACTGACCTAAAGAGTCCAAAAATTTATCACACAAAGCCAATTCGGTTTGGCTTGCTTCTACTTGCTTATCCAGCATGGCCCCCTCCACCAACCGTCTTACTTCTGCAGGCACAGCTTCTTTCCAGTCTAAATATTGCTCAACTTCAGCCAAATCCTTGAATTCAAATTTTGGCGCTTCCTGCTCTTTATTTTCCAGCTTCGGCGTTTCCGATTTTACCAGATTTATTTTTTCCATATATTCTTTAATATTATATATATTCTATCAAGTCTATACTCAATTAGCAATACACGCGGAGGAAAAAATGATCTATCCAGGTCTTAGTCGTCGCCTCCTGTAAAACGCAATCTAAAACTTGAAAAAGCCAAGTACACTGCATTTTGTCCAAACAAAAATAAAAAGCTCTCTGACCTACAGTCGGAGAGCTTACTTGAAACACTTAAATAGGGGCTTCGATGGCCAGCCTGGCCTTCTGACAAACATCCATCAATTCAATGACAATGTCATTTTGTAACCTAAGCTGCAACACCTTTAAAACTTCTTCATAGAACCAAAGCTTCTTCTCGATAGGAGCGTCGAAGTTTTTGAACGCTTCCTCTCCAATAGCATCATAACAATCCATTGTGGACTTGATATTATGTATCTTGTCTGCGGCGCAAATCATCAACGACTCTTCGCTGGCCGTCTCAAGTTTCTTGAGAAATGCCATTTTCCTTTCGGTCCAAGTTGCTTTTTTGTCTATCTTATCATTATCAAATTCGCTGATTTCTCGAACCAAATCGGCAATCTCCCAGCCAATATCCTCACCCAGATCGTGATAATTATATCCTCTAATGTCTTTTACGACGTCATGCATAATTCCGCCTATAAACACATCTTCGTTGTCAGTGTATTTGGTCAAAATCACATATACCGACCACAAATGACTGATATACGGCAGATTACCCTCGCCTTTACGTTTTTTTCCATCATGCAACGCGCAAGCGCGATTAATTGCCCTTTGCAACCTTGTCGTTAATTCCATAAATGTCCCCTCAAATATAAAAGTACAAAACTACTAGCCAAAACAATATAATACTTGCCCGAACAATAGTCAACATCAGTCGATGCGTATACAAAAATTAAACACCTTTCAATAAGCATAGTTTCTCTACCCTAGTCAGCTTTTTGATGGCCATTTCCGCCTTGGTCGCCTCGGATCGTGACTTATAACACCGGCTATAGGCCAAAACGACCGGCCGGCGGGCCCTAGTGTACTTGGCGCCCTTTGTGGATAGATTGTGTTCTTCTACCCGCCTAGCCAGATCGGTGGTAATCCCGGCATAGAGAGTATTATCGGCGCAACGCAACAAATATAGATAATATGGCATATTTCCAGTATAATACAGCCAGCCCAAAAGGACAAAACAGAGAATTGTTGACTTTGGCCATAACTTGTGCTATACTTCTTTAGGTAAGGTTCTTATGCACTCTATGATGCAGTCGAATCAAAAAACATATTAAAACTTACATTTATTCACGAAAATAAAAGTATGAACGGAACAATCAAAAAATTGACCGACAAAGGCTTTGGTTTCATTGCCTCTGACGGCCAGGAGAAGGATCTTTTCTTCCACAGCAACAGCTTGGTCGGCGTCCAGTACAACGAGCTTCGCGAAGGCGATGCCGTGTCCTATGAGGTTGAAGAAACCGAAAAGGGCTTGAACGCTGTCAACGTCCAACGCGCGTAAGATTTATCTTATACCAGAAAAACACCTCGATTTATCGGGGTGTTTTTTGTTTCATTTTTATGCCAGCGAAGGCTGGCATCTGATAGCAGCACCATTCTAAAATATGTGTCATTCCTGCGAAGGCGGTAATCTACATCGTGAAGTACTTCCAATGATTAGATTCCCGCCTGCGCGGGAATGACACAAAGAATATGGGAGTGACACAAGAAAAAAGAGAATAACACAGAAAAGACAGCTTGTAATAATCCACATTATACCTAAACAGCTTAAAACCATTTATTGTCCAAAGGTTTAAAAAGTAGTAAAATATACTCATGAAAAAAATGCGAGGAAAAAAATATTTATTGTTTTTGTTTATCTTAATACCACTAACACTAACGGTTCTAGCCATGGCTTTTGCCAAATCATTGTCGCCGTTTAACAAAACTGCCAGCCCCAACTCCCATACGGCAATAGCCCCGTCGATCGCTACCAACACGCCTGCCTTTATCTGGCCGATTGATAATGCTCCCAAGCGGATTACCAAACTGCCCTTCGGCCTCTACGTCACGCCGCAAAATTCACCGGTCAACTCCAAACGCTTTACCGGCTACCATGTCGGTACGGATTTTGAAACTACGCCCGCCGAAAGCAATATCGATATTCCGATCAAAACAATCTGCACCGGCAAACTGGCGCTCAAAAAATGGGCCAGCGGCTATGGCGGCGTCGCTGTCCAACGTTGCCAGCTAAACGGCCGGCCGATAACAGTCATCTACGGCCACCTCAAGCTGGCCTCAATCCAAGCTAAATTAAATACCAGCCTGCCGATTGGCGCCACTTTAGGCATCCTGGGCCAAGGCCAAAGCGTCGAAACCGATGGCGAACGCAAACATCTGCACCTCGGCATCCACTTTGGTTCGGCTATCAATATCTTGGGCTATGTCCAAAAAGCCAAAGACTTGGCCGGCTGGATAGACCCCGCTTCCATTATTAAATAATAAATTTTCTAGATATGGCCAAGAAAAAAGTAGCCCAAATCTTTGTCGAAGAGTTGGTGGCCGCCGGGGTTAAGCGCATCTATGGCATTGCCGGCGATTCACTAACCGGCATTACCGAAAACGTCCGCCAACATCCCGAGATAGAGTGGCTGCATGTAAGGCACGAGGAATCAGCCGCCTTTGCGGCCGGCGCCGAAGCGCAATTAACAGGCAAACTGGCTGTCTGCGCCGGCAGTTGCGGCCCTGGAAATCTGCATCTCATCAACGGCCTTTATGATTGCCAACGCAGCCGCGTGCCGGTTTTAGCCATCGCCGCCCATATCCCGGCAGGCGAAATCGGTTCGGGATATTTCCAAGAAACCCATCCCGAACTACTGTTCAAAGAATGTAGTCACTACTGCGAGCTGGTTTCCCAACCGGAACAAATGCCGCGCGCTCTGGAGATTGCCATGCGTACTGCTGTCGCCAAACAAGGCGTCGCCGTTATTGTCATCCCCGGCAATATCACAAACAAAGACTGCCCTATCCAGAACGTCAGATTCAATCTGGACCTGCCTAAACCGCGCATCATCCCGACTGACAACCAAATAGAAAAAGCAGCTGCTATCCTGAACAAAGCCAAAAAAATCACTATCCTGGGCGGAGCCGGCTGCGCCAACGCCCATGCCGAACTGATTGCCCTGGCTGGACGCCTGCAAGCACCTATCGTCCATGCCTTGCGCGGCAAAGAATTTATCGAATACGACAACCCCTACGACATCGGTATGACCGGCCTACTAGGCTTTTCGACAGGCTATCATGCCATGATGGATTGCGACGCCCTACTGATGCTGGGCACCGATTTCCCTTATCAACAGTTTTATCCCACCTCAGCCAAAGTTATCCAGGTCGATATCCGCGGCGAGCAAATCGGCCGCCGCACTCGAGTCGATCTAGGCCTGATTGGCGACGTCAAAAACACCATCAGAGCCCTCTTGCCGCATTTATCGCAAGGCAAAAATCCGGCCTTCTTGCAAAAAGCGCTTAAGCATTACCGCAAGAATCACCAAGATATCGAAAGCCTGGCAACCGGCACGCCCGGCCGCACCCCTATCCACCCGCAATATGTAGGCAAAGTAATCAACGACCTGGCCGCCAAGGACGCGATATTTACCTGCGACGTCGGCACGCCCACCATCTGGGCCTCCCGTTATCTGCGGATGAATGGCCAACGGCGCTTGTTAGGCTCGTTTATCCACGGTTCCATGGCCAGCGCCCTGCCCCAGGCCATCGGCATCCAAGCATCTCATTCAAATAGGCAAGTTATCACCTTTTCCGGCGACGGCGGCATCGCCATGTTGCTTGGCGATCTGCTGACGCTCAAGCAATTGCACCTGCCGGTCAAGATTGTCGTTTTCAACAACAGCTCGCTGGGCTTTGTCGAACTGGAAATGAAAGCCGCCGGCATTCTAGAGTTTGCCACCGAACTGGACAACCCCCGTTTTTCGGACATTGCCAAGGCCTCCGGCTTACTGGGACTGCGCGCCGAAACTCCGGAGCAAGTCCCCTTGTTGTTCAAAAAAATGCTCAAATACGACGGGCCTGCCCTGTTGGAAGTAGTCGTTAACCGCCAAGAACTAATGCTGCCGCCCAGCATCAGCAAAGACCAAGTGCGCGGCTTCGGCCTCTTTATGCTCAAGGCTATCATGAACGGCCGCGGCGATGAAGTAATCGATTTAGCCAAAAGCAACCTCTTTAGATAATTTTTCTAACAAGATAAAGACCACTCCGATACGATCAGAGTGGTCTTTATTTCACCGGTAAGACAAGCTATTGCAATATAATTTAAGCAATAATAAAACGTGACGCAATAATAACCAATATTAATTATTTTTTATCTTCTGCAAGATCGGACAGCATTTTATTAATCTTAACCACAATCTGATCCAAAGACCAATCCGTCTTAATCATATGGCATGATGGTTTGCTGGCTTCTATTTTCTGCAGAGTTTGATCATCTACAGTCAAATTAGTCAGCACGGCAATCGGCACTTTCTGTCCCCACTCGCCCGCCTTGCGGATCTCTTCCATTACCACCATCCCATCCAGCTTGGGCATAATGATATCCAACAAGATAAAATCGGGCTTATGCGTCAAAGCCTCTTCAAGGCCCGCCTCGCCATTATCAGCTTGGATGACTTCAAAATTCTCTTTGACAAATCTCTCTGCCAAAATCTTGCGCATCAAATCCTCATCCTCAACGACCAGTAATAATTTTTTCATGGCCATATTATTATAATTATTTTTTGCCTCCGCTTTTTATTTTGGATAGCCCGTTGCTGATAGGTACCGTGAAGAAAAAAGTCGTACCGTCTTGCTCTGTCGACTCTAGCCAAATCTTACCGTCATTCTCCTCAACCGCCTCTTTGGCTATAAATAATCCCAAGCCGGTACCATCCGTCTTGACCCGCTGAGCGTTGGTGCCGCGATAAAAACGGGTAAACAAGTGCTTCTGCTCTTCTGAAGTGATTAAAGACCCTCTATTATTAACAGCGATTATATAATACGCGGTATCCTTGCTGACAGTCACGCTAATAGTTTCGCCAGTCGGAGCATAATTAATGGCGTTGCTTACCAGATTGCTTAAGGCCTCTTCAAATCTAATAATATCAACCTTGACCGAGTGCAACGTCGCCGGCTTTATCAATTTTAACTTTTGCTGCTTATTCTTGGCATTAGGCGTCAAGAGCTTTAGGCAATTATTAATCAGTTTGGCCAGATCGGCAGTCTCTTTTTTGACTATAATCTTACCCTGCTCGATATGCGACACCTTAAGCAGAGAATCCACCAGCGTAATCAGTCGCTGGTTGCTAAAATACAAATCCTTAAGTCTTTCCTTGTGCTTGGCTGTCAGGCCTTCGTCGGTATTAAAGACGTCCAGCACCCATTTAATGGACGACAAGGGCGTTCTAAGCTGATGGGAAGCTAGATACAAAAACTCGCTCTCAGCCCTTTCGGCCAGCTTCTTGTCGGTAATATCGATTATTATACCGACCATCTTGATCACTTTGCCTTGTTTGTCTAGTTTTAATTTCCCCCTGCCTGACACCCAGCGTTCTTCTTGCGTCTTGGGTCGGATTATCTTGTATTCTTTGTCAAAACTTTTTTTCTTGCCCAAGACCTCGTCCATAAAATAATCATGCATCATCGCCCGATGGTCAGGATGGATCAATGCCTCCCAACCGGACAAGTCGCGAGTATATTTTTTATCGATGCCAAAGATACCATCAAGCAAATCGGAACTTTCCCAAACTCCGGAAGCAACATCAAGCGTGTAGCGGCCTAACCCGGCGATTGTTTCGGCCTCCGATAATTCCTTAGCAATTTGCGCCAGCTTGTCACTGGCTAGATTCCGTTCTTCTTCTGCCCGCTTACGCTCTGTAACATCCTGCAATGACCCTTCCAGAACCCCGATATCCGGGTATAACTTAAGCGAAGTCAAGCAAATTCTAATATCACCCGTTTTATTACGAAGTTTAAACTCAAAATCATTGACATACCCGGCAGATTTAAGCTTTTGGACCATTACCGCGCGCTCTTGCGGGTCAACCCAAATATCCACAGATGGCTTGCCCACAAACTCCTCTCGTTTCATGCCTAATATCGACAGATACTTGGCATTAGCATCCAAAACCTCCGACCCGTCCAAGCGCGTCCTAAACATTCCAACCTCGGCATTATTAAATAAATTACGGAATTTCTCTTCGCTTTCTTTAAGCGCTTTTTCCGACATTACCTGTTCGGTAATATCCTGCACCGTACCTCGCAATAGGACAAGCTTGCCCTTTTCGTCATTATAGCCCTTAGCCAATTCATGCACATAACGAATATCACCGTCAGGACGAACAATCCGATGCACCACATCATGCAAACCGGTCTTCTCCGAACGCCTTTCGCTCTCCAGTACAATCTCTCTATCATCAGGATAAATAGCATCGCGAAAAGCGCTTATGCTTGGCTTAAACGACTGCGAATCCAGGCCAAAAATATTATAGATTTCTTTCGACCAATACAAACTGCCCGTAATTATGTCCGCCTCCCAATTGCCAATCGACGAAAGGCGTTGCACTTCTTCCAAATGCTCAAGGCTTGCGTGCAATTTTAATTCCAACCGCTTGCGCTCGGTAATATCCCTGACAATCGACAACATGGCCGGTTTGTTGTTGATGTTTATCTTAGTGGCGTTTATCTCGACTGTGGTTTTTTCACCGCTCTTGGTAAGATGAGTTGTTTCAAATATCACCTTGCCTTTTTTGATTAATTCTCTGATAGCCGGCAAACCGGCTTTTGCAAATGACTCAGGATCATCGACATCTACCGGACTCATCTGCAACAATTCTTCTTTGGTATAGCCGTATTTCTGGCACGCGGCATCGTTGACCTCGATAAAATTGCCCGGCTTGCCGTCTTTGTCAATATAATGAATAACTACGGCGTCGCTTATAGAATTCAATATCGTCCTATATTTGCCTTCGCTTTCACGCAGCGCCAATTCTACCTTGGTTCGCGCCGTCACATCAGAAGCAAAAGCCGTCAACCCGATTACTTTGTTTTCGCTATCAATAATCGGGTTGTAACTAGTTTCATAATAATCAGTCGAAGCATCAATCAACTCAACTACCACATGTCTCTCTCCATCCAAGACTCGATCATAATGGCTCTTTACTTTGACTTGCTCGCTGCTATCGCTAATGCAGTCCAAGATGCTTTTCCCGACCAGCGGCTCAATGCCATAAAGATTCTTCATGACCTTGGCATGATAGCTATTAAAATATAAATATTTATATTTATTATCAATAGCGTAAATCATCATGTCGCGAGGGCTTTCGGCCATGGCGCGCAACAGGATTTCGCCTTTTCTTATTTTTTCTTCATTTTGCTTGCGCCTGGTTATATCTCTGGTAAGTGTTAGGATATGGGGTTCGTTGTTTAAATCAAAAAGGGCCGCCGACATCAAGCCGACAACAGCACTCCCGTCTTTTTTACGGAAAGTCGCTTCAAACTCCGGAATGCTGGTATTTTTTTTAAGCCCAGCAATCAGCTTGTTTCTAGTCTTGGGATTGTTCCAAATATTAAGCTGCAAAGAGGTTTTCCCTTTAATCTCAGTATCGTTATAGCCGGTTAATTTTTTAAAGCCGTCGTTATAAGCCATTACCATGCCGTCACGCAATCTGGTAAGGACTATAGCATCAGGGCTGGCCATAAAAACCGCCTTAAACTTCGCTTCACTTGCCTTGATAACATCTTCGCCGCTAACCCGCGCGGAAATATCAACAAAGCTAGCCAGACTAGCCCAGATCTTCCCCTCGGCATCACGGATTGGAGAGCCGAATACCTCCAAGACGCTCTCACTGCCGTCCGGGCGCACCACTACCATATCGCTAATATGCGTATCTTCTCCCAACATACCCTTAATGATCGGCATTTTTTCCACTGGATACGGCTTACGCTCTGGCAGTTTATAGGCCTTATACACTTCACCCAGATTTTTCTTGTTGGCTGCCGGCAAAACAGCTCTACCTAACAAGCGGAAGGCTTCTTTGTTAGCATACAATGGTTTGCCTGATGGCGCCTCAACCATAAAGATGCCAATCGGCATAATCTTTAACAAAGCGTCCAACAGCTCTTTTTGGCGAACCGCGCTATCCTTGTAATCAAAATTACGGTTATCTTTAATTTTCTTGAAAGCGAATAACTTCATAAATATTTTTGCGCAAAAAAAGTAATCCAAAGATTACCAAAACAGCTTATAACATCTTATAATTTCGCCTTGAACTGCAAAAACTGAAAAAAATTCCATAATCATAAATAATCTTTAATAGTTATTCAATTATAACACTTTTGCCGCCGTTGGTGCAAATAAACAAAGATGCCCGCAAATCAAGGGGCATCCTTGATAGAACTTAATATTATGTTTATTTAGCCAGCTTGATGCCGGTCAAACCCTCAAATTCGGCCTTGGCAAGATCAGCATCTTTAGACGGTTGATCAAGTTTTGCGCCAGTAACTTCAATTTTCTTTTGGAATGCATTAATCTTGGTTAAAAAATCATTTCCAACAGGCTTGCCCTTGGCCTGATTAGTCAGAGCGGTCTTTAATAAAACCAAGACTTCTTTTTCCGCTGTAAACATCTCCTTGAACAATTTAGATATTTCAACATAATCCTTGGCCAGGCGTTGCGCACTAGGCTTAATCTTTTTATCTTTGATGGTGGCGGCGGCATTTTTCAGAGCTACTAGTTTAACATTTTGCTTGTCAACAACTACCAAAGTAGCATTGATTTGTGTAATAGCTTTATTAACAGCCTTAAGCTGCCCCGCATTATCCAACTGATCTAAACCACTCAAAATATCCATCTGCGCCGTAAGATCATCCTGTAAAATACGTATCTTATCATTAAGCAACTTAGCCTCATTCCAAACTTTGGCAAACTTGGTAACACCGGCATCCTTAGATATTTTAACCGCGGCCGTCGTAGTAGCTGTATTTGGAGCACCGGCAGCGCCCACCGTAATAGAGACCGCCGAACAAACGGAGCCAACCGCCCAAAAGCTGACCGCCGCCAACAAGACTAGATATTTCTTTGACATAAGATTATACTTGTTTAATTTTTAAATATTTTATTCGACTTTTGTTGCTTGCTTCTGCACCACTATCATCGTCTTTTGTATGCCGACTATCGGCGCGTGATGCCCGGTGGGATAATCCCTGATAGCGGCATACAAGACATCTTGGCCATAACGATAATCCTGGCCGTGCCTGGTGCCCGCCTCATTGGTAATAAATTCCTTGGTGCCATAGTCATAGCCGATAATCAATAGCATGTGTTCCACCGGCCCGGGCGCAGTAAAGAAAGGATTGTGCAAAGCCTGGCCATTGGCCGGCACTATCACCAGATTGCCCTGTTCTAGTTGATTAATGATATCTGGCAGTTTAATATTCTCTACAACCCAGGCTTGTTGATAATTATAATATTCTTTAAAAAAACGCTCCACCGTATCGCGCGCCGAGGTGTCTTGATAATTGTCATATTTTTTCTGTTCCCAATCCGCCATGGCCAAGATTTTTTCCTTGGCCTGTTGCAAGGTAAAGGTTTCTCCCCTAGCCCAAGAAACAGCCATCAAGACCGAGGCTTCTTCGCAGGCATCTTGCTGACGCGGATCAGACCACTCGCCAAAGGGCGCCTGAGCGGTAAAGGGCACCTTGAACTTAATAATACCGTGGCCAACTACCGCAGGAGTGCCGGTGGCCCGCACAGGCACCGTTGGCGCTTTATTGACTGCCGCTACTTGCGCCGGCTTTACCGAGGCCGGAGCGGTCTCAACCAGCGCCAACGGCACATTCCGCAGACGATAAAAAAAGACCCCCGTTGCAATCACAGCCACTGTCAACATAATAAAAATTACATTCTTGTTCATATTATAGATTATATCAAATTTACCGCCTCTCAACAAATAGCTAAAACATTGGCCAAACAACTAAAATATTGACAATTACCAAACTTTATGCCTTAATGGCAGCAAAATATAATCAGTTTTTTCACAATTTGAAAGTATAACATGAATACCGTTATCAAAGATTTTTTCACCAAAATCGTTATTGCCATTATCGCCGTCGGCCTGTGCGCCGGCGTCTATCTCTATGCCGACTATCTGATGCTGACCGAAGGCTACAACCAGCTGCCATCGCAAATTAAGATGGTTATTGTCTTTGTCGACATGATTCTCTTGCTCACCCTGGCTATTACCGCCCTTTTGCAAGTTATCTTTGCCTTCAAAATCTTAATCGACGAGCAAGACAAGATGCCCTGGCAAGTCCGCCCCATACCGAGCAAGAATAACACTCCGGGCTGGAACAAAGAGTATAGGCAGCAAAAAAATGCTTTGCAGCGTCGACTGGAGCAGCCAGAAGAATTCAAATCAATAGCCACAACCACCGAATGGTTTTTCCCACCGCTCAAGCATTTTAATTTTACCGATTCTGAACTCAAAAAGTTCGTCGATACGCCGGATTCGCAACTGCAGAGCAATCCGCCGGAACAAATAGAAAAATACGCTTGGGAATTGTTCAAGCAATACAACCGCCTCGATAACATCGCCAAGATCTTCCCCCGACTGGAAGCCGAACAACAGGAATACCAAAAACGTCTAATAGCCCATACCAAGGCTAACCTTCAGGTACAACCGCCGTGGTTGCGACGCTTGCATTTACGGACACTAGGCTATGCCGAAAACTTGCTCAGGATTATCGAACCGCGCCTAGAAGACCTGCCGCCCTACAGCGACGGCTGGGAAAAATACAAAGAAGAAGACCGCCGCAATTTTGGCTATTTCCTGGGCTATCTCGACTGGATAATCGACGACACTTACAATGGAGCTCTAAGCTGGTATAATCAAAAGCTCAAAACAGAAAAGCTGTTAGCCGCTTTCAATGGCTGGCCCACTTACAAATTCACTTTGCAGAATCAATGGGACAAGCTTCAAAAGGAAATTGACGACTTTGCCCTATTGGACTCGACCGAAGAACCGGACTATTGGCACAAGATCAAGCATTTGCTCAAGGATCAAGACGATGCCTTTTGCGATATCGAGCAAATTATAGAAGACTGCCAAGACAAAGAAAAAGATCTATTAAATGGCTGGTTCGAACTCAAATCAAAACTCAACAAGCCGGGCGCTCCCGCAGAAAAAGACTGGAGTAAACTGGAAAAAGAAATAACAGGAGACCTCAACGAACTGCAGATTCTTGCTGTCATGAAAATACTCTTTAAAACAAACGAAGACATCAGTCAAAGCATCTTATCGGATACGCCCAACTGGCAATTGATCAAATATCAATTGGAAGGCATCGAAAAATTAATCCCCGATGAAGAGACATGCGATATCGAATTATAACCAACAGCTCTCCGCAACCAAGCGGAGAGCTTTTTAATACGCAAGCTGCCAAGGTTCCATGTACTCATGGAATGGCAGACCGTATTAATCCCGCCTTCATGGCGGGATATTACACCAACGTAAAAGGTTCCATGTACCCAAGGCAATGGCAGTCCCTATGTATGTGACTAATACTCTATCTTGATCCCAAAGCTATCAAGCAAGGACAAGACATCAGGATAGGAGAACTGCGCCTGTTTCAATTTGTTGGCCGTCGGATCGATATAATAATCACGCGCTCCCTTGAAATTAGTTTTCTCCAGATTGGTACCGCTAAACTTGCTAGACAACAGGCTTGAACCGGAGAAGTCAGAGCCGGCCAGATTGGCCTTGGTAAAGTCATTGTCCTTTAGTTCGCAATCCAAAAAAGTACTGTTTTTCATTTCCAGTCCGCTAAAGTCGCACAACATAACATTGCAATTCTTAAAGACCCAGCTGACCAGTAAAGAGTTGATCTTAAAAAAAGCGATGCCGAGCAGCTTGCAGTTTTCGAATCCAATCCCCTGGAAACCGCAATCATCCACTCGAATGTTCGACAGATTACAGTCCGAAAAAACACAATCAATAAAAGCCGAGTCGGAAAATCGGCAGTCGCTAAAATCACATTTTTTAAAAACGCAATTGGCAAATTCCTTGTGGCTCAAATCCTGCCCGCAGGCAAGAATATTTACAAACGTTTGACCCTCAAAGATATCAGTTAAAAAATCCATTGTTGTCTAATTATTTTATACGCCATTGTATTATAACACTATTAGATTGAAAAATGCCCAGCTTGACAAATGACCGATAATACTGTATAAATACATCACTATTTTTCGTTCATTTACAGGAGAAAACTTGAAAACATACAAAAAAGTCTTATTCATCGGAACCGGAGGAGGAAATGACATCTTTTCCACCATTCTGGCCGCTCTATCTCTGCAACGCACTATGGCCTGGGACAGCTGCGCTATCGCCGGCGTCTTGAGCCCTTTTCATATACACAAGCCGGTTCAAGGCACTGCCTACCCTGGAGTAGTCGAGATATTGACGGATTCCAAACGCTATATCCAGAACAAAAACAGCAGCAAAGAAATATCCTTTATCGACGCAATGGTCACCAGCCTAACGAGACTGGGCACAGGACAGCTGACCATCGAAAAAGTCTTTGGACTCTCGCTAAAACAAGGCAGCCAAGGAATCAAGCAATCTCTGTTGGCGCTGCATCAGGAATATGACTATTTCGTACTGGTGGACGTCGGCGGCGATATCCTATACCGCGGTGAAGCTGACACTCATATCCTAAGCCCGATGTTCGATGCTATGGTACTGCGAGGCTTTGTAGACGCCGGCGTACCCGGCATTCTCTTTGAAGCAGGCCCGGGCACCGACGGTGAGCTTGACCACGACGCTTTATATGAACTGCTAAGCCAGCAAGCGATTCAAACAATCGCCCTGGAATCAGAGGATATCGCCTGGTGGCGCAGTTATTACAAAGGCTATATCGCCGGCATTAGGCCCGGCCGCACCGTACCGCTAACCATCAAAGCATTCTATGCCGGCACCGCCTTGATGCTAGAGAACTTTCGCGTACACAATCGTCTTGGCGAAAAGAAATTCTATCACAATTTCAATCAAACCATTTCTGCCAGCCTCTGCAAGAATTATTATTTACTGGATCCCGGCAAAATCAATAATCCTTTTGCCGTTGATTGCGACAGTCCGCTGGACTGGTTTCGCCTTACTCAAAGCAAGCAACGCCGGACCAACAACGAAGCCAACATGCAATACTACAATGAAGACGGGCTGTGGTGGCAAATTCTAACCCCTTCGCCCCTATTTTCTATCGCTGATCGTGTTTCGTTGATTCTTTTGGGCTTGCAAGATCTGCAAGATAAAAATTATGACGCCGCCTTGATGTGGAAGAATGACTGGTTAACGGTTACGCGTGATTTCAAGGAATTATCCCCCATCCTAAGCCCTGACAAAAATCTAATCTACGTAAGCAGAATTGAATAAATAATAACCCCTCCGACATTATACCGGAGGGGTTTTTCTTATTTTTTCGAAGTATTGTGATGCCGCTTTTTGATAAGCATGATCCGCTCTTCGCCGGGCCTTCTACCCAACGGTTCGACTTTTACCTCAACATCCGTTTCTACCCCGCACTCCATGCAGCAAAAAGTCGTATAATAATCGCAGCTGCCGTCCATATAATTACTGCAAGTCCGATACAGATCATCTTGCGTCACTAGTAGGATCGCTCCGCAGCCGACCTGGCTGCCCCGGCCCAGGCAAGTAAACTCTTGCTCCCAATTGACCTGCTTGCCTTTCTTGATGACTTTCATCATTCACTCCTATTTTTGTATTTGTTGAAAAAATTGTTCCAGTATTTTGTAGTGGTCGAAGGCGAAACTGTCTTCGAGAGACACGATCTCATTCTTGCCCAGGATCCAGACCTTAGTCTTGCCGGCCTCATTGCGCAGCTTGCCATGAGCCGAACCAATGAAAACTGTGGACACATAATTGCCTCGCGGGTCGCGGCCAGGATCGGCATAAGTGCCGAAGACGGCATCAATCACCAAGCGCAAACCTGTTTCCTCATAGAACTCGCGCCACACCGTTTTGTGCTGGCTAAAAAGGACGGCAAGCGACACGTCTACGAAATTACTAATCCGCAACTAATCGCCGAAGCATTTACCGCCGCCTCCCATAAGGCCGACGCCGGCGCCGCCAAAGTATTATTGCAAAAAGAAAAACATTTCGACGAACAGGTCCGCTTTCTGGAGGGGGCCAGCGGCATCCGCGCCGCCTTTGACGATGTCATCGCCCATACTCCCCGCGGCGATACTTTCTACCGCTACACTTCCGAAAAGGATCTGGCCCAAGTCAACAGCTACCTCTCGCCAGACTACCGCGCCCGCCGCGATGCCAAGAAGTTGGAACGACTAGTCATCAGCAACCCCGTTTCGGGCAAACAAAAACGCTCCCGTCTGGAGCGCTTTATCCGTTATATCCCGGCCGACCACAGCCTGTTCGACCAGAATATCATCCAAATCATCTACGGCGACCGCCTGCTCTTTATCGACCTAGATACAGAAAAAGTGGTCATCATCGAAAACAAGACCCTGGCCGAATTCCAAAAAGTCATCTTCCGCCAGCTCTACAATTCCTTGCCATCAAGCTAACAATTTGACATATTATATAAATAGCCTAAGATAACGGCAAATCATTTTCACAATATTCAAGGAGTTTATCAATGGAAAAGACTTTCGTTCTTATCAAAACCGACGCTTCCGGCAACCAGCAAAAAATCAAAAAGATTATCAAGATGCTGGAGAATATCAAACAGCAGATTATCCACCGCAAATATGTACAGGCTAACCGCGAAATGATATTGCGGCATTATGACAAGCCGAAAGAATGGTATGTCAAAAACGGCCAACGGATTTATGTCGACCTAATCAAAGCAGGTAAGCCCACACCCAAGACGCCGTTTGAATATGGCCAAGAGATCATGGAACGTATTATTAAATACATGACCCGCAAGCCGATGATTGCCTTGATCCTCGAAGGCCCCGATGCCGTTAATCTCGTCCGTCTGTTCGCGGGCGACACCGAGCCGATCAACGCCAGGATACACACTATCCGCTTTGCGCTCTCAGATGATTCTTACGCCAAGGCCAACCGTCAGCAACGAGCCTTGCACAATGTCATCCATTGTTCAGAAACAGCCGAAGACGTCGAACGCGAAATCGCCATCTGGTTTCCGGAATTATAAAAACAACCCGCTCCGACAATACATCGGAACGGGTTTTTATTTTAATTAGCAATCTTATACACCGGATTAATCCTTCTTTGCTCAACCAGCTTACGGAAGGCAGTCTCCTTAGCTTCTTCGGCATCTAGATAGTCCTGCAGAGTCTGTGGGTTCAGAGTAGCGACAAAGGCTTTGTACTTGTCCAATTCCTCTATGCCGAATGTCAGCGCTTGCCATTGGTCAAACAGTTTGGTAGCATCGAAATATTTCAACTGTTCATAGCTCTCCCCCAATCCCTTTTTATACTCGATATAATATCGATCATTCCCGCTCAAATTATAAGGATAAAGCGCTTTAATCGAAGCTTCGAAATGATTCTTGACGGCTTTTCCGTCAACCTTTACCCAGGGCCAGACGCCCCACAGATATTTATACACGCACACGCCGGCAGCAATCAAAACCGCTCCGAATAACATTCCCAAATAAACAGCATTTGCAGACACCATGATAAATTCTCCTAAATATTGATTATGAAATAACTGGCTATTATATATCAGAATTATCAAAAAAAGTCAACGACAATGCAAAAACAAGCGCCGAATAACGCTTGTTTTGTTAAACTTTTGCAATTTTAGACCTTCGGGACATCCATCTTCATATCGCCCTTCATGTCGCAGTGACCGCCGCAACATTTGCACATACGGCCCATCATTTTCATTAGTCCGATTAGAATAATAATAATCGGCCAGACCAAGGCTGTCATATCGGCAGTCATGACGTTTAGAGCCTTTAGTAAGAATACTATACCCAACAGCATGATTAAGATCGGCATCATCATATGATGCGGACAACCACAGCGACCACACATTTTGTCTTGATGCATACTTCAAATATTAATTTGGCTTAAGGCCAATATATTATTTTTTATGTCATTCATGAGCCGACAACCGATTAACAATAGACTACTGCTTAAGCATTTCGTTGACCGTGAGACGATATGAGTCAGCCATAAAGTTCAATTCGGCTGCCGTATATGGGCGGCCCACCGACTGCTTCATAATTTCTGACGATCTAGCGGCAGCGGCCTGTTCCACCAATGAACTCCAAGCCAAAGTTTGGCCAAAATCCTTGTAGCCCCTGTTCTTGAGAGCTGTCAATTCGGCCGGCGCTAAAACCTTTTTAAATTCGTTATTCTCCCAATAATAATAAGCACTATTTACTTTATAGAGAGTCATTGGTGTAATTGTCACTGGCTCTCCGTTCTGAGCAACGGCAATCATAGACAAGATCGAAGAATTAACCGCCTTAGCGGTGTTTGGAGTGGCAACCGCGCCGTTAGTAGCAGCACCTTGATATTTGGTTGCCAATAATTTAGCCGCCGCAGTCAAATCATTAATATTGGTATATTGAGCATAGAGGGCGCTCATGTCATTTTGAAAACTAGCCACCTTAGCATCGACATTCGGCGATGTCGCGCCGGTACCCGTTCCGGCCGTCACTTTATTGCAATTGCTGCAGCAACAATCGCCATTTTTAATGGCTTGAACCATGTATTTCTTAAGCATGCCCAGGTTAGCCCAGGTCTGATCCGGGTCGGGAGACACGCGTGTGCATTTCTTATAGCTATAAATATAATAAAAACCGGTATCCCAATGAGGCATGATCCGGCACTCACCGATATTCTTGCCCGCCGCTGTCGCCTGATCCACCAGACTGGCCAACAAGGCATCATTGCCGGAAACATCGTTCAGAGTCAAGTCGCCAAAGCCTTTCAAGTAAGAATACTCGCTTAATTTAATATTGCAGTTTACGCTATCAGCCAGAGACGGAGTTGTCGTAGACTTTGTGGCTTTGTCAAAGCACTTTAATGTCGGCAAGGCCTCAACATTGGCCTTCCAAATGTTGATAAAATCCCAATTATTCAATGGAGCAAGCGATGATGTATTATACCAATCATAATATTTCATCACTTTTTGCCAACAATTGTTATCAATCATTGCCTTCGTGCTAGTTGTTACATCCGCAGTATAAGCATCGACGCATTGCTTAACGATAGTACCCATTTGCTGCCAATACGCTCTCCCCTTAAACACAATCTTATTAGTACGCATTACGCCAAAAACACCACCTACGCTATAGTTAGATGACGCATTGGTAAAATTTGTTGCATAAATATTATCGATATTGAGGCTAGCTTTATCAGAAATCATCCCGGCTATTCCTCCGGCCGCTATAGGCGCACCGGCATCTAAATAATTTTGCGCTGAAAAAATATTAGTCAGGCTTCCAAAATCAGAGCCATCGACATAGTTCTCGACGTAACCGATTACACCGCCTTCGTAATAGCTAGAATATATCTTATTGTTGTAGCTGTACGAATTTACAATACTGCTGCGAGCTAACGTTTTTCCTACTAAGCCGCCAACCGCATCCATTTTCGTATTGCCTTTGGCTTTTATTTGGGAATTTACTACATAAGAGTTGTTAATTTTACTGCTCAAATAAGAGTAACCACTTAAGCCGCCGACATTACCCAAGGCAGAACCAATCATTTCAATCCTTGAGTTGGCGACATAACTCGTATCAATCGAGCCTGATGTTTGGCCGGAAAAACCGCCCAGAGAACAAGTGCCGCCAACAGTACTGCAATAAATTTCCGCATTTACCAGACCGACATTTTTTATGCTCCCAATCATGTCCTTAAATAAACCGACATGAAACTCGGAATAAGGCTTTGAAGAGCTGGCACTAATATACAAATTTTTAATTACAAAACATCCGCCATCCAAGGAACCGGAGAAAATATTATTTGGACTGCCGATAGGCAAAAATCCGCTGCCATAGTTCCAGTTCTTTGTATCCGCACAATCGATATCATTGGTCAGATAATACGAGGCCTTTAGGTCATTCTGCATGTTTTGCAGATCGGTGCAATTTTTAATCGCAATACTCGCCGCTTTGGCCGGAGCCCCGGTAAACGCAAACCAGGCTAACGCCAGCAAAAATACCGATAGAATTTTTTTCATAGATGTTTATTAATCAATCTATCATAATTATAACAGCTAGCAGGCTAGCACGCAAACCATAGACAAATATTGTGAACACTTCCGAAATATACCCGTCCGAGCAATACAAAATACCGCCCCGATAGAGGCGATATTTTGTTATTTGCATTTGATTTATTTCAACACAGCCTTGATGCGTCGGACGCCGGCCGAGGATGCCTCTTCTTTCTGGATTTCGAAGCGTCCCAGCTCGGCCGTATTATTAACATGCGGTCCGCCGCAAATTTCGTTGGAAAAGTTGCCCATTTTGTAGACCTTGACTCGCTCGCCATATTTGGATTCAAAGACGCCGGTAGCTCCGCTCTCTTTAGCTTGAGCCAGATCCATCTCGGTCACAACCACCGGCAATTGCGCCTTGATAGCCTCGTTAACCAAGTCTTCTACCGCCCTTTTCTGCTCGTCGGTCATCTTTTCAGGATGAGAGAAGTCATAACGAAGGCGTTCGGCTGTGATATTACTGCCCTTTTGCATGACATGGTCGCCCAATACCTGGCGCAAAGCCGCCAAAAGCAGGTGAGCCGCCGTATGCAATCTGGTAGTCTCCTGGCTGCTGTCAGCCAAGCCGCCCTTAAACTTGCCGGCCGATGCTGTACGAGACAAATCGCGATGCGCCTCCGACTCGGTCTTAAAAGCAACCAAAAGCTCGCTCTCGGCTTCGGCAGAGATAGCCTGTCCACCATGCTCAACTCTCAGTCTATTGATTTCTTCAAAACTCAATTCTACAGGGAAGCCATAAGACTGATATAAATCAAATAATGTTTTGGCGTCCACAGAAAAATCGATAGCTTGGCCAATATACGCGCTGAATAATTTCTCTATTCTCTCAATACCCTTGTCTAATGTCTTTTTGAAATTATCCTCTTCTTTGATTAGGCAATCGATGACAAACTGCTTGTTCCTGACTAATTCTTCGTAGACATCACTATACATAGCAATAACCTCTTGAGCCAATTCCACTGTCCAATTCTGTTTATCAATACCCAATTTTTTGCCATATCTAATAGCCCGACGCAATAGGCGCCGCACCATATAGCCCTGGTCGGTATTAGCCGGAGCGATGGCACTGTCATCACCCATCACAAAAGTGGCTGATTTCAGATGATCGGCAATCACCTCAAAGTCAGCGGCGAAATCTGCATATTTTTTGCCGCCCGACAAGGCGGAAATCTTATTTAGCAACCGTTCGAATAAATCGGTTTCATAAACGCTGGTTTTGCCTTGCGAGACCATCGTGATGCGTTCCAACCCGCCGCCAAAATCGACGTTGCGGTTAGCCAGCTTCTCAAAGCCCTGCTCGGTTTTCTTGTATTCAATAAAGACGCTGTTGCCGATTTCGATAAACCGTCCGCAATCGCAATTAACATGGCAAGGCTGGTCCTTCCACTGCGAATTTTCGTGCCGCAACAAGCCCGCTCCCAGATCATAGAAAATCTCGCTGTCTCCGCCGCCGATTTCACCGACAGGCATCTTTTGCGGTACGCCGGAGCGCGACCACCAGTTCTTTTTCTCGTTGTAATAAAATATCTTGCCGTCTTGCAGACCCTTATCCTCGGGAAAATCAACATCTTTTGCCACTATACCCAGACCGGCGAATATTTGTTGCCACAAGACAACCGATTCGGTATCGCGAGCCAGACCCAGATCTTCATTGCCTCTAAAAACAGTCACATACAATCGGTTCGGATCCAAACCAACCTCCTGTATCAAAAAATTGAACAGCCAAGGCAATTCTTCGTGCTTAAAATAATCGCCCAGCGACCAGTTGCCCAACATTTCAAAAAAGGTGTTATGCCGGCCATCACCGACTTCATCGATGTCCTCGGAGCGGAAACATTTTTGGGAATTAACCAAACGCTGCCCAGCCGGATGCTTCTCGCCCAACAAATACTGCACCAAAGGCTGCATACCGGAGCTGATAAACAGCGTACTGGAGTCATTTTTAGGTATCAAAGAAGCGCTGGAAATGATTGTATGTCCATTTTTTTCGAAATATTCTAGGTATTTTTGCCTAACTTCTTTAGCTGTCATATATTTTTATTACCGTTAATTTAACTAAAATAGTAATACTTACAGGCCTAAATGTCAAACAAATAAGGCTTTTTAAAGCAAAACACCCAATCCAAGACTGGGTGTTTTTCGCCTAATTCAATTGCTACTTATTTTAGATTACGAAGTCTGACAATAATATACTGCGCTACTGCTATTTCCAATAGACTGAGAGGAAGATCAATAATCAACAAGCCCAAAGACATCACTTGCAAATTATAGGCGGCAATCCACATCATCACAAAACCAGCTAGCCATGAAATAAATAGCACTTCTTTGGGCGAAAACTTATCAGACAAACGATATATCACGTAGGCCAGCAACAGGCTCCAAACCAGCCACAACAAGCCATTAACCGGCAAAGTTGCAAAGACAAGCCCTAATGAGCGAAAATGTTCGATCCAAAAGCCTTTGAACAAAAACTCATTACGGATAAATTCTGACAAAGTAATCCAAAGGCCTGCACAGACAACTGCTAATATCTTTCTTTTATACTTCATAACGTTGATGATAGACTTTATTATTAATCATGCCAACAGCATTAGATAGACGCCTATACTGAGCCTGCAATCCTTTATACCTATCTTCTTCTATATTTGTCTCCTCTTTCAAAGCGTTTAGCCTAGCTACGATAGGAATCAAATCCAGTCTGGCCGGCTCTCTGACCGGATGTTGCCGCGACTCGGCCGGTGTTAAATCTAGGATAGCATTCAACTCTTCCAACGAATGTTTAGTCTCGAAGCCTGCCAGCAAATCCGTAAATTCCACAACTTCTTGCTCACAATCACGGCGCTCTTTTTCCGGCTCGACGTCATCCTCATATTCATCCTCCATTTCGTTATCTTCGGCCTTCAAAATATCCTCATCTAACTTTTCTTCCTTCGCTCTTTCGGGCCCTTTGTACATTTCCATTTTCATATTTTTTGATTATACATCCATTATACCACCTGCCTAATATATAAAAAGAGGCAGGCTTGGTTGCAAGCTGCCTCATACATTTTTCACCAGAAAATCTTATGCTATTTCCATCAGCAATTCCTCATTGGAGTATTTCTTGCGCTCGATGCCAGAAAATTGATCTTCTGCCCTGCCACCGCCGGCCGGCCGGATAATGCGCATCCAATTAAAGTAATCAGACAAACCTTGCTTCGGATTACCGGGATTGGTCCTGGTATAATGGACAATCGAACAATTCGGCATTTTGCCCCAATCTTCCTTGGTGGTCAGATATTCATTCGATTTCTTGAGCGACATCCGCTCCAGGATAATGCGGAAAGAACGCATCACGTGGCCATGGCAAACGATAATTACATCCTTGCCATCACGCTCGCGGGACAAAGTATCCAAGACTATCTTGATCCGCTGGCAGACATCAGCGATGCTCTCGCCTTGCGGCGGCCTAGCTAAAAACGGCTGGGTATCATAAAATTTTTGTTGGTCTGCATATTTTTTATCGCGCCGCGATGGCGTGATAAAATTAAACAAACCGCCGTCCCTTTCCCGCAGATTGAAATCCATCATCCATTTGGCATTAGGCAGATCCAAACCGGCTGCCGTCTGCATGGCACGCGTGTTATTGGACACCAACATGCAGTCAAAAGCCGTGATGCCGTTTTCATAGAACCAAAAGCCGGCTTTTTCCGCCTGCTCCTCGCCCAAAGCCGTCAGCTTGTATTGTGATTCATGCAGGCCCAAAAATTCATCAGAATAGAACGACTCATCGCCGGTCTCTTCGAACAGCTTGCGCACCAGATTGCCTTCGGACTGTCCGTGTCGGACCAGATACAGATTGCTTGGCATTGCCATAATTAATACTCCTCTATAGTGACTCAAATTGTTAAGGTAATAATGGAATATACCACGAGCGATAAGCCAAGTCAAGATAAGATAAAACAAAATATACTACATTTTAGCAGTATATTTAACAATCTTTATAAAATTTATCAGCCATTCAAAAAGCGCTTCCAAACCGCATTGCTACAACAACCAACGGTAAAAAAATCCATCAAACCACCCTCAAAAATAGCTCTCAACGCACATTAATTATATTAAAGGCATTGGAATTAGTGCCAACGGCATACAGCCCATAATTAGTCAAAAACATATCATAAACATTGGTCAGAGAAGCGCCGCTAGCCGACCCGATAGTAGCATAATGAGTCGGAGCTGCCGGATTGCTGATATTTACCACCTCTATGGCTGCCGCGTCATAAGCAGAGACAAACGCATAATTACCCTGCACTGCCACTCGATAAGCGCCGTCCAATACAGCTCCGCCTGTACCGGTTGCCAACTTACCCGCATGCACCGGATTAGCAGGATCGCTGACATTGACTATCTCTAGGCCCGCCGGACAGCCGCTAGGAGATCCCTGAGCCGCAATATATGCATAATTGCCTGATACATAAATCCCATGAGCATGCGTCAACAAAGGCGTACCGGCTAACAATTTGGATACATGCGACGGGGCGGCCGGATTGCTGATATTAATTATTTCCAATCCGCCGACACAATCACTATTATTTTGGCCAACTGCCACATAGGCATAATTCCCGGAGACATAAATGCCGTTGGCATTATTCAGATAGGCACTGCCGACACCGTCAGCCAAACTGCCTGTAATACTAAGACTGGCTGGATTACTGATATCAACAATCTTTAATGCGCTGGCACCGATAACATAAGCATATCTACCGACAACCTTCATGTCATTAATAGTAATATTTAGAGCGATATTAGTCACCGCCGTTGGATTAGTGGGATCGGTAATATTAATAACCTGCAATCGACCGCTGGATGAATCGGCAACAAAGGCATAATTACCCACTACTGCAATCGCGATAGGAACATAAAGAGCGACAACACCGGCATTTTGAGAGTTAATCCGGCCGCGTCGAACCGGGCTCGCAGGATTGCTAATATCAAAAATCTCAAAAAAACCATTGAGGCCAGCTCCGTTATTCCCAGCATCGCCGATATAGGCATTGTTTCCGACAACCGTTACCGCAGAAGGCTGGCTCATGCTTCCGCCGGACACAATTCCGCTCAAAGTAGGCTCAGGTATATAATCAGCGCAGATGTTACCAGGCCGGGCAACACAGCTCCCTCCGGCTACCGAACCGACTGCCCCGCCCAGACAATAATAAATCTTGTAGACATTAGCATCAGTCCGCGGACCGACATAAGAATAATCACCGGACGGACACGAACCGTCGGTGGCGGGCGTAGGATTACTGGGCACTTTGGATAGATAAGTCTTGCCCGAAGCGTCCTTAAAGACTTGCCCTGCCGTCAAATACTGGGGATAAGCGCCATTATCGGTATAATACACCTCGAGCGCAGTCTGAATTTGCTTGACATCGGCAACGCGTCTGGCATCTCGGCCTTTTTGTTTAGAATTATTTAAGGCCACGACCGACAATGTCGCCAAAATGCCGATAATTACAATAACCACCAATAGCTCGACTAGTGTAAAAGCTTGATTAATTATTATTTTACTTCTTTTATTTACCATAGACAAAATTAAATCAAACCAACATAAAAAGCTATAGCAGTATAACTCTAACGAAGATTAATCACGTTTAAAGAATTATTTTGAAAACCGCCGACAGTATACAGATTATAGTTTGACAAAAACATACCGGCGATATTACTCAAGGCAGCGCCGCTTGACGATCCGATAGTGGTAATATGAGTCGGGGCAGACGGGTTACTAACATTTACCACTTCCACAATGCCATCATTAGGATCAGCGATAAAAGCGTAATTACCCTGCACCAGAACTTTTTGTCCAGAATTACTAAAGACTGCTCCCCCCTGACCGCTTAAAATACTGCCCACATGAACAGGGCTGCTTGGATTACTGATATTAACTATTTCTAGCCCAGGAGCTTTGCTGCCGGTAAAAGGAGAGTCGCCATGAGTTGCAATGTAAGCATAATTACCAGAGACGACTATATCATTAGGATGCACTAACGAAGCTCCGCCGCTACCGTTCATCAACGTACTTTTGTGGACAGGCGCGATTGGGTTGCTAACATCAATTATTTCCAGACCGCCAATACTGCCTCCGGTATTGCCATCACGAACCGCCAAATAGGCATAATTACCGACAACATAAACACCGGCAGCATCCGTCAGATACGCGCCACCGACACCATCATTTACAGACCCTTTTATATTTGCACTGGCCGGCACGCTAATATCCACCACCCGAAACGAACTATAACAATTTTGGCAACCGGCGCTATTACTGGTAAGATAGGCGTAATTACCAGAAACGAAAATATTATTAGCAATCTGATATCCATTAGTAACTGACAATTTTACAACTGCCGAAGGGCTAAGCGGATTACTGATGTTTACCACCTCCATTGCATTGCTGCTGCCATCTAACGCATAAAGATAATTACCGGAAATACCCATACCAGAAATGTTATTCAAGGCAACTCCAGCGCTACCATAGATTATTGCCTTATGCACCGGATTAGCTAGATTGCTGATATCAAAAACTTCTAAAGATTTGCTATTATAATTCCCGACATAAGCATAATTTCCAGAAACCACCATCGACAATGGCCAATTTAAATCTGCGCCATTCGTGCCTCGCACCAAACTCGCCGTAGCTATAGGGTCCGGCATATAATCCGCGCAAATATTGCCCGGCCGGGCAACACAGCTCCCTCCGGCTACCGAACCGACTGCCCCGCCCAGACAATAATAAATCTTGTAGACATTAGCATCAGTCCGCGGACCGACATAAGAATAATCACCGGACGGACACGAACCGTCGGTGGCGGGCGTAGGATTACTGGGCACTTTGGATAGATAAGTCTTGCCCGAAGCGTCCTTAAAGACTTGCCCTGCCGTCAAATACTGGGGATAAGCGCCATTATCGGTATAATACACCTCGAGCGCAGTCTGAATTTGCTTGACATCGGCAACGCGTCTGGCATCTCGGCCTTTTTGTTTAGAATTATTTAAGGCCACGACCGACAATGTCGCCAAAATGCCGATAATTACAATAACCACCAACAGTTCTACCAGTGTGAATCCCGGTTTAAATGATTTCGAACTAACTATTTTTAGCATAATTGACTTTGGGAGTTAAGCATTATCTTTCTGGCAGCTTTCCAAAACTAATAATAAAACATTTTGCATTATTTATCTAGCCAATGATTGTTATTAAGTTGCGTCAATATATCGCTGCTTCATTAAGCGCTCGATACAACCAATAAATAAATTAATCCTTAAGACAACGGACGTTATGAAATATTCTTCATTATTCAACCAATCAAAAAAATACTTCTAAATCATGCTAATGTTTTATCATTTTTTTCAGGACCTTGTTATTACTTAGTATAACAGATTACAACCCTAATCTCTAACACAACGTAACGATTGAGCATTTCCTGATTTCCAAGCACTACTTCGGTAAGTATCAGCATCCCCGGTATAAATTTCCCTTTTCCAAGCTGTCGGATTAACACCGGCATTTATAGATGAGATAAAATAATGTCCCTCAGAGCCATTAGAAAACCAAGACCCGCCGCTACCGCGATATCCTGCTCTAGGAAAATTCAAATTAGACGTTCCGCAAGGAGTACGCCCGCTACAAGTGCCGACTGGCTTTAACAGATCACCAGAAACAGTCCCGCGCCAGCCCGTCGTGCCACCTGATCCAATTTGGTCAGCATAATAATCTCCACCTGACCCAGTATTATCGGTAGCCAAGGTTGGGTCCAAAAAATGCTCCAACACCCAAAATTCATAATCAGAAGGAACGTGCCAGCCCTTTGGACAAAGACCCTGTCTTTTGGCATTTATACCGGAACCGGTCAAATAAGCCGAAGGCGCGCAACCTAGAGTAGAAGTAGAGTTGCAAGCACTAGGCAAATACATTACCTCTGACCACCAATACAAACCCCCCGAAGCTGTGCAATTAGCTTCATTATTCGAGTAACACCATTTATTAATAGTCGTATCGTCAGTCATATCCAACGTGCCATTCTGCATGACTCCGATATTTATATTCTTATCCAACCAACATTGCGTACCCTCCTTAACCGCATAATACGTAATGCCACCCACTGTGCAAGAGGCGGTAGAACTGGCATAATCAGCTAGACCATTACAATTCAAAGCAGAACAATCTCCGCATATGCAAGGACTGCATTCCAGTTGCGGCGTTGCACCGGTATTACCGGGGAACAGCCCCAGACTGGCAGGCAAGGCGTTCAGATTACCCGGCAAAGCACAGCTGGACCCGGCAGCGGTACTGCCCGTTCCGTTACCCAAGCAATAGGACAAGAGATAGCCGGTGCCTGAACCGGTTTGAGCATACGTATACTCGCTGCCAGCAGCGCATCCGCCGTCCGTATCCGGGTGAGGATTGTTAGGCACTTTGGACATATAGACCGTGCCTGACGGGCCGGCTAACTGCAAGCCGGCCGTAACACTCGGCGGATAGTTGCCTTCGTTCGAAAAATAAAGGTCCAGCGCAGATGATATAGCCCGGACATCGGTTACCCGCTTGGCATCACGCGCCTTGCCCCTGGCGTTATCAAGCCCAATCATGGTTAGCGTTGCCAGCGTGCCGATAATTACAATCACAACCAAGAGTTCAATTAGAGTGAACCCTAAGTCGGCAAATGCCATGCTTTTTCTTTTTATTATCACAAAGTTCTAACCAAGTTAATGCTAAAGTCCGACTTTAATCTGGTGCAATGTCTGATTGCTAACATCATGGGCCGTGGCTAGCAGCGCGGCATAACCATATTCACCCAACAAATAACGCTTGTTGCCGATCGGGTCTATATACCAACTGTAGCCGTTGGGTGCAACAACGATTTTACCGTCAAAATTATGGTTAGCCGCCTTAACATACCTGGCAGCAGCATCAGAGTTCAGGGGGCTATAATTATTAGCCACTTCCTGCCCATCATCATAGCCGTCGCCATCCGTATCGGCTCGCTTCGGATCGGTACCCAACGCCTTTTCCAATTCATCAGGCAAGCCATCGTTATCAGTATCAGCCCCCAGCAGACAAGTCTTATACTTAGCAAAGACGGACATTTGCTTGTCAGTCGCCTTGCCGGCGCCTAAGGGATTATAGCCGTTGCGGATTTCTTCGCCATCAGAGTAACCATCATGATCGCTGTCGATTAAATTTGGACTTGTGCCCAATTCATTTTCAATGGCATCGGCTAGCCCGTCATGATCACTATCGGTCATCTTTAGATAATTAAGACAGCCCAAAGGAATATTGCCCAAATCAGCAAAACTAATCTTGGCCCCAAAGCGCTTGACTAAAGACACTACCTGATCGGACTGTCCGGCGTAATAGCGCTGCCCATCGATCGGATTGACATACCACAATTGGCCGCTAGTATTAGCCGCCTGCATGATTTCGCCGCTATTTTTAGCCGCAATCGCGGCATCAGGCTGACTACTCAGATTAGTTTCCTGTTGCAACATCGAGTTTAAATCTTTTGGCGATAATACAAGCGTCTTGTTATTTAAATATTTTTCTAAAGCATTTACGTTAATTATTTGGCTGATTTGCAAGGCCACCTCAGGTCCGGAGCCTAAACTGCAATCTTGCGCGGTCCCGAGTAGTTGGCTCTCACTCGGATTGCAAACAGATGGCGTGCGGCCGACGATTACGCGCTGCTGTTTAGCCAAAACGCAAGCTGTCCACGAGCCATAGGCAACGCTTTGGCAAACCGGCACAACTGCGGTTGCCGCACTGCCTGGGCTGTGAGCCGTATACTGGGTTTTGGTCAAAACCGAGAAAGTCCCGGCTGTCAAAGAATCAGCCGCATTACCGGCCATATCTCTGAGCCCTTCAACGACCACGGTTGCTGTTTTCGCTTCGTTATCGTTGGCCAAATTAAGCGAACCCAGCCAATGTCCGCCTGTATACGAGCTGACTGCGGCTGTATATGGGCTGTGGCTCAAGCCATTAATCGTAACCGTTAAAGGCTGGTCGTAATCAATGCCGCTAATTTCATCGCCCACATTAATATCGATATTTACCGTACCGCCGGCTTCGGGCACAGCGCCGACCGTTAATCCGGCAACAACAGGCGCGATCGAATCAACGGTAAAGCTAACGTCAAGATTATTGGCCGCAGTCTGGCTGTTCTGGCCGTTACGATAATCACAACTGACATATGCCATTTTCGATCCATCGGTTGATTGATCCGGCAAAGTGCAAATCGATGAAGTGCTATTGCCGGTGCAAGCGTTAGCGGCGCTCATCGCCGCATAAGACAAATCATTATCGCTCCAACGGCAATCCAGCTGAAACGGCCCCGTGTTCACAACGATTGTCGGACTTAACCGGCTAATCGTATAAGGCGCGCTGGTATCATTTTTTACGCTTGCAATTGATGGCGAATCAGCGCTAATCTCCGGCACTGTCGTAGTTGTGCTAGTGCCGGCTTGACTAGAGGCAAAAAGATAGGCCGTAGTAACCGCAAATGGATTCAAAGGCAAAGCTAAGGCAAAGCTGCCATTATCAACATCGGCAGTAGTGCTAGCAATCTCCATGCCCAGTTGATTGCGCAGACTCAGCCTGGAGCCCGCTTCGGCCGTGCCTCTAAGCCTGTACGAAGTGGCGCCATGAGCGGCAATCGAACCGCTCGGATCCGTGATAACCGGCGCTTCCGGGGGGCTGGGTAATTGTATACGAAAACTGAGATCCAAATTGTTGGCTGCCGTTTGATAATAATAATCATTATTATTATCGATACAACTGACATAGGCGTTTTTCTGACCGCTTCGCCCTTGATCCGGCAAACTGCAGATTGTAGTAGTGCCGTTAGTTGAACAGTTATTGCTAGACGAAATGTCAGCATAAGGCAAATCGCTTGCACTCCAACGGCATGCTATATCAAACAGACTGGTAACGGTAACGCTAGGTGTTGTAGTGCTAACCACATAAGGCGCGGTTGTCGATGACCCAACACTGACAACGGCTGGCGCATCGGCTGTCACCCTCGGCACCGTAGTAGTAGCGCTGCTAGTGCCTTCTTCGTTTGTGGCTACCGCGTAAATAAGCGTCGGCCCAAAAGGATTCAATGCTAAATCAAGACTAAAAGCACCGGCATCCGAATCCGGCACCGCTCCTCCGATATCACCGCCCTTCCAATTATAAAAATAAACAATCGAGCTAGTTTCAGCAGTACCGGCAAAAGAATAGCTGGTTACACCATGCACGCTAATAGAGCTGGTCGGGTCAGTCATAATAGGATCATCCGGGAAATTTCTTTCCAAATCAAAAGCAATGTCCTGATTGTTATCAGCCGTTTGATAATAATAGTCATTGTTAGCATCAGTACAACTGACATGGACGGCTTTCTCTCCATTTGACCCCTGGTAAGACAGAGTGCAAGTGGTGGTGGTGCCAACGGTCACGCAATCATTGCTTGCAGACATTCCGTTATAACCCAAATCCCTATTATCCCAACGGCAGGCCAAATCAAAATTACTCGTAATAACAATATCCGGCGTCCGATCCGTAATTACATAAGGCGCTTGACTGACACCGCCAACGCTGGCCAAAACAGGCCGATCAGAGCTTATAACAGGCAGAGTCGTCGTAGAGCTAGCATTATCATCGCCATCAATCGCCGTTGCATAGAACTGCGTGGGGCCAAAAGGATTCAAATCAAATTCTAGCGCAAAGGCGTTGGTTCCTTCGTCTGGCACGACGCCGCCAATATCGCTAAATTGCCAATTATAAAAATGGATCATGGCTGTTGGGTCGCCGGTACCGGATAATGTATAAGCAGTTGCCCCGCTAGCAGTAGTCGAGGCTGTCGGGTCCGTAAATACCGGCGCTTCCGGATTAGCCAAGGCCGGCATAGCCAGCGCCAAAAAAACCAAAAAACATAAAAAACCAAAAAATCTATTTAAAGTTTTCATAAAATTTGCCAACATTATATTCCCTCTATTATAACACTTTTTAAACCAGAACACAATTAATTGTATCAGTCCAGGACATTTTGGACAACTGATTATTATTAATTAAATAATTCACAGGCGATTGGAGCCGCAGGCTCCAATGTGGTCTCTCTATATTATAC